>BFBZ01000001.1_pt562 | contig 192214 bp, 144 predicted proteins | sample 1888401 | NCBI WGS metagenome assembly BFBZ01 (sample SAMD00112614, study PRJDB3348) | symbiont metagenome | host: Chara braunii
CCCAGCCTGGCCAGAGTAGTGAGTTGCGCGAGGCTACTTCTCTGCTCGATGCGATTACTAAAGACATTAGCATCACCAATGCCTCTTATGGATTCCCGTATTCACCCACTCGAAAGTCGTTGAGGCGAACGTGAATGAAGGATGGCGGAGATCAACCAAAACGTCTCAGGTCGTGAAGTGCTTCATTTGCGTCGTTGCCAAGGAGCGCTGGTCCAAAGTCGCCGTGCGTTGGGCTTTCCCTCAATGTCTGCCAGAAGGTGCATGCTRCAAACCCGCGGTCCTGCTTTCCACCGCAGATGATAAGCGATATAAACCACGAACGCGAAATGACGGCTAACGCTATCACCACCACCTGACACACTGAACCATGCATTTTCGTAGCCAGGGACAACCAGCCAAGACGCCGCCTCAGCAAGAATTTCCTCAGGAGCTTCGTTAATCGGCTTGACGTCAAGCCCGAACCCTCTCCCCCACGTTGRCATCTCGTCGAGGCCTTTGATSGATCGCTGGCCAGACTTAATCGTGATAACCCAGTAGAGATCAACGCCACAGCATTCGATATGCTCAGTCGTGACCGCGCAGCGATAACTTTTTGCTCGTTTTCCAATTCCTATTTCCCAACCGAGTTCTCCCCAAGGTTCGATGTATGAGACCTGAGAATCAAATGGGACCGAACTAGTACCGATCGACGCATTCAAGACATTCATGCCCAGTGGAATTAAAATGTTAGCTTCATTACGAAGGATATTATAGGGAAGCCATCCATGGCCATGTCCTGCGCGTGCATCGCCTTCCCACATAATGATGCCACCTCCAACTGGACCATCAATCAGTTCAAAGGGCTGTGGGGTTCTCGGATACCCATACCTGTAGTAGAATTCCAGATCTCTACCTGGCTCCAGATAACCACTGTTGAGGGGGTCGTCGAACAGGCGTGGCAAGTCATTCCACTTGTAGCTGGTCACAGCCCAAGAAGGATAGACGATGTAGTTGTGATGGGGTTCTTTGCGAAGCATAATGGATCCAACTCATCGGATGCCGGGAAATATTGGGGGAACGCATTTTTCCTAAAAGCAAAAGTGCCTTAATTTGCTGATGTGCTTGGATTTGCTGTCGCATCCTCGGCTAAGCCAAGGCTGTAACTACTGGATATTATCCATATCCTGAAAATCAGGCTTTAGGCCAGAGATTAAAAATCTACTGACGTATATTGCTCCGTTAAATAGCTGCGGCATCGCAGACGCCGAATATCATGTATTTTCTACCGCCTCTATGAGTCCTAACATTGACATCGGCATGGCGAAACATGCACGCATGGAAGCAGTCGTTTGGGGTTTCTGCGATGCATGCGTACATGGAAAAAGGGCTTTCTTCGCGAAAGGTTTACAAGACTATATGTCCCTTTCAGTCAGAACCCGAGCAGACCGAAGAACGCCAGTTGCGTCTCTGTCTGTTGAAACTGTACAGAGTTCGCTGCCGCGGCGGCTTTGGCTAACTCCGGAACGGCCAGGAAAAGAAATTCGAAGATCTCCTGAGGTGGGTTCGTCTCATAAGCAATCACACCTCGGCCTACATTGTAGGCCATGATCGTGAATGGGGGCAAGCCAACAATCCCAGGTAGACTAGCAATCGTGTAAGGATTGTTCACAGGAATCCAGTTCCCCGGCGTGTAAAGAACCCCGGGATAACGAATCGCTAGAATACCTAAATATTTATTAATCTGGCTATTTCCGGATGAAATCGAATTTTTTGGTTTGATTTCGTAAATTGTCTTGAGATCATGATCGAGAATATCCGGGCGAAGTTTGAAATCCGGATTGAGGATTCCGGCGAGATCAAAGGCAAGAGCCGGAAGATCGATGTCGCCATTGCGGCCTATCTGAAGATTAATGTCGACATTTCCGTTCACATTTGATTCTTTTATATATGAATTACCAAGGACATAGGTAGCTTTAATGCCAAGAAGGATGCGGAATACCAAATCGATGCTGACTCGCGCTTCAAACTTTGACAATTTCTCGTTGATCATACGTAGAATCGATGCTGCAATCTGAATGTGACCTGATGGGTCGGTAAAATTTACGGGATTTTGTTCTGTATAGACGTATTTATTATAACTTAGAGGACTCGATTGGCGGCCATCGAAGCTGTCCATCGAGAAGAATCGGCCCAGGGTGGCCGACATATAACGGAAACGAAGATACACTAGGCCAGTGCTCGCGTCAGTCTGCTCACCAGCGAATTGGTAATTATTAATTGCCACACCCGCGGAGAAGAGAAGAGTGCCGAAGGCGCTGTAGCTATAAGTTTCGATCACATTCCCGTTTTTGTCTGTAAGAGCGCGAGTGCTTTCTAAGCCATCTTTTGAGTAATAGGATTGAATGCCGCCTCGGTCCTGGAAAAGAAGGTCCAATCCGCGAACGTAAGTTGCTGAAAGAATCCCGCCAGACGCGTATTCTTCGAGTATTTGGTCGTAAGCTTGGTTCGGGTCATTCAAGTAGGTCGTTGTCTGGCCATCAACCGTCTCAGAGATACGGTTGCCGGCATCATCATATTGATCACTGACGTTGTGGGTCACGCCCGAGGTCGTGACGCTGGCACCTGTGAGGCGGTTCTCGAGGTTCCAGGTGTACGTTGCCTGCTGAGAACCAGCTACGGTCAGCGTGTTGCCATTGTTGTCGTAGGTGTAGGCCAGGGAATATCCCGACGTGCCTGTGACGTTGGTCAAACGGTCATTCGCGTCGTAAGTGTAAGCCAGGGATTGCTGACCCGTAGGAGCGCCCGTGTCAGTGCTGGCCGCACGGTTGCCGGACAGATCGTAGGCATAGGTCAGCGTACGATTGCCCAGACTCGGGTCGTTGGTGATGGCTTCTTGGATGAGACGGCCGTCAGCATCGTAGGTGTAATCATCGCGACGACCCGTGTTCTCGACCACAACGCGGCGGTTGCCGTTGGGGTCGAGCGTATAGATGTAGCTTGAGATCACCGCGTTGGCGGGACCCGTGTTCTTGAGGAAGATCAGGCGGTTGAAGGAATCGTACTGGCGGGTCTCGCTGGTGCCATTGGGTAGACTCGTCCCAATGAGGTTGTTATTCAGATCGTAGGTGTACGTCGTGACCAGCGAGGCGCTCAACGAGGCGCCATCGAGCTTGTCGACGGTGACCGTCGTCATCCGCCCGAGATCGTCGTAGGCGTAGCGAATATCGCTGTTGCTGGTCGTCACGGCGGTCTCACGACCCGTCGCAGGATCATAGGTGTAGTTGATAGTCCCCTGGGGAGACGTGATTTTGACGAGATTGCCGTTGACGTCGTAGAAATTCGTCGTGGTCCCACCCGGCGTGGTGACGGTATTGTAATCGCCCCCGTCGTTGTTGGTATCCGGGTTGTTGTAGGTGTAGGTGACGGTGGTCGTCGGTGAGGTGGCCCCCTGGGCGTACTCTTGCTTCTGCGTGACCCGGCCTACGGTGTCGTATTGGTAGGTGATCTTCTGGCCGTTGAAGTCCGTGGTGGATGTAAGCTGGTTCAGGCTGTTATAGGTCCAGGTCTCGGTTTGGTTCATCGGTAGGGTTTCGCCGACCTTGTCGCCGAGAGCATCATATTGGTAGGTGGTCTTGTGATTGAGAGGATCGGTAACGCTGGTGAGGTTGCCGTAGGCGTCGTAGACGTAGACGTAGGTGGGATGGATGATCTGGCCGTTGGCGGGGTTGGTGACGGCGGGAAGGATAACGGACGTTAGGTTGCCGAAGGCATCATACTGGTAGTCAGTCTCCAGGCCGTTCTGGTCGATCGAGGCGATTTTGCGGCCGTTGGTGTCGTACTTCGTTGTCATCGCGCTGCCGTCGGGATAGGAAGTCTTGATCAGATTGCCGGCGGCATCGTAGAGATCATGAATGGTGTTACCTAGAGCATCGGTTGAAGCGACGAGGCGGCCCTCGGCATCATAGGCGTTCTTCACGGCCCGCGCGACACCTGCGGCCGAATCGTCAATCTCTGTCTGATGGCCGGCCGCGTCGTACTGAAAACTCGTGACGTGGTTCGAGACATCCGTGATTTGGGTGACGCGACCAGCGGCATCGTAGACCGTCGTGGTCTTGGACAGGAGGGCGCCGTCGGACATGAGCGCGCTGCTGGGATTCGTGGTCGGGTTGTTGATGACGATAACCACGTTGGCATGGCGCTCGGAGCCGGTGACGTGGCCGGCGGCGTCGTAGAGGGTCAGGGTGCCATCGGCGGGCTTGCTCGGGAGATGAGGGGCATCGATCCATTGAACCCGTCCTTGGGCGTCGTATACGATGTCGGCGACGTTGCCATCGGGAGTCGTCGTCTGGATGACACGGCCATTGGCATCGTAGGTGGTCAGCGTCACACCACCGAGTTCGTCGATCGTCTTGTAGACTCGCCCGTCGACATCGTAGAAGGTCTGGGTGATCGTGTCGGAGATGGTCCCGGCACCGGAGTCCGTAACCGTTTGTTCACTCTTGGTGAGATGGTCATTGGTGTCATAAGTGTTAATGACCTTGACGGTCTGAGTATGGCTGACATTGTTGGGATCGACCCAGGTCCATTGGCTTCCGGTTTGGTTGCCATTTATATCGTATATATATGATCTCGTGATGTTTTTAGGGTCGGTTGTGCTTATGAGATTGCCTTGAGAGTCGTATGCGAAGGTCGTGAGACCATTGGGCGTGTTCTGTGAAAGCACGCTACCGTTTATATCGTAAGTGTAATAATTGGAAACATGATTTGTATTTGATGCCGAGATGACATTGCCATGAGCGTCATACTTTAGAATGGTGGTTCCACCCATCGCATCGGTAAGCGTTATCGGCTGCCCAAAAGCATTATCAACGACTTGAGTAACGTTGCCTAGCGGATCAGTGGTGCTCACGAGATTTCCATTAGAATTATAGTAATATGAATGAGTTATATTTGCACCATTAACAACCTGGGTCTGCGACGTGAGATTCCCGTTCTGATAGGTTGCCTGGGCAGAGTTCCCCAGGGGGTCGGTAACGCCGATGGGATTGCCTTGGTTGTCGTAGGAGACGCTGGACGAGCCTCCACCCCCGGGCACGGTTTTGGTAGCGGTGAGGCTGCTGATGCTGTCGGCGTTAGTCGTGGTGTTGCCCAGGGCGTCGGTGATGCCCGTGACGCGGCCGTCGGTGCCGTAGGCGAGTTGGGCGACGGTGCGGCCCAGGGGGTCGATGACGTGGTCGATGGCGTGGGGGTGGCCCGTGGCGTAGAAGAATTGGGTCTGGTTGGTCATCCGGTCGGTGACGGTGCTCAGGTCGCCGCCCGTGGAATAGGTGTAGGTGATCGACTTGCCGTTGGGGTCGGTGATCGCGGAGATTTGCCCGTTGGTGTTACGGCTGAAGCTGACCTGGCGGTAGACTTGCCCCTGCGGGCCGCTGCTGATGATCCCGGAGGAGGAGAAGTTCAGGGTGTTGCCGCTGCGGTCGCTCTCGGCGAGGAATTGCCCGGTGGCGGCGTTGAGGGTGAAGGTCAGGCCGGAGACGGTCGTCAGGGTGTAGGCGCCGTTGCCGCCGAAGACGGCGTCRGCGGGATTGTAGGGGTCGAGGTTGGCGTCGGAGGTGGCCACGTAGGTGCCGTCGCCGTTGGCGATCAGGGCGACCTGGGGCACGCTCAGGGTGTCGGTGACRCCGGGGTCGGGGACGAAGTTGGGGTAGTATTGYTCGGTGGCGCCGAAATAGAGGGCAAAATTCGTGTCGATGGTGGGCACGAACGTGAAGCCCTCGGGAGCCATGCCGGGACGGGTCAAGGTGATGTGGGTACCGGCGATGAAGCCGGSGTARACYCCTTGCCCTTCGACTCCGGTCTGGGGCAGGCTCACCTTGAGGTTGGCGTCGAGTTCGTCGAGCCGCCAGCCATAGCCGAAGTCGCTGGTGCGGGCGGCATCCAGGGTGTCRTAGCTTCGCGTCACCGTGATCGGCAGGCCGGGGGAYGGSARMGAGAGGTCGTTGAASGAGAGCGTGAAGTTGCCCAGCTTGAGCTTGCCTTGSACGTTGATCGTGTGGGAGACCGTGGTCGACTGGCCGCTGCTGTTGCTGGAGACCAGCTTCAAGGTGTAGGGACCGTCGGGCAACATCGTCGGGTCGAAGGTGCCCAACGAGCCGTCAGGCTGAAGCGTGGTGCCGKTGGCGACGGTGATGAACGTGGAGCTGCCCAGTGGAGCGTAGGACAAGGTGTATGAGGTCATCCCCGAACCGCTGGGCATGATCTTGGTGGGGGCGGTGATGACGCTCTGGTCGGGCAAGGAGCTGAAGGTCTCGATCGGCGTGGTCGGCCCCGTGGGGGCGGAGACGACCAAGGTATTCGTATAGGTCTGGGAGTTGCCGGCCGGGTCGGTGGCGGTCCCCACGACGGTGTAACTACCGGCSGTGGGGAAGAGCATGCTGGCCGCRTTGTGGTCGTCGATGGCCAGCGCCGTGCCGTTGACGGTCAGCGTCAAGGTGGAGATGGCGACATTGTCGGTGGCGGAGAGGACGAAGTTGACCCGCGTCCCCAGCGGCACGGTCCAGCCGGGCGTGGCCGTGACGGTGGTGTTGGTCGGGGGCTGGGTGTCGGCTTGCACGGTCAGGTTCAAGTTCTGGGTGGCGGTGAGGCCGGCCGGGTCGGAAACAATGACGCTAAAGGTGGAATAGGCCGTCGTCGCCAGGTTCCCCGGCGCGGTCCCCGAGATCAGGCCGGTGGGGCTCACCGTCATCCAGGTGGGGTAATTCTGGAGGGAGTACGTGAGCGGGTCGCCGTCGGCGTCGCTGGCGGCGAGCTGATACACGTACGTCTGGCCGGCGATGATCGTATTGGTGGGGACGGTGGAGGTGATGCTGGGGCCAGGGTCATTGGTGACCTTGATTATATACGTCTGCACGCCGATGGAGCCGGCCAGGTCGGTGGCATCGACGTTGATCGTGAAGTTGCCGGTCTGAGTGGATGTGGGGGTCCAGGTGATCAGGCCGGTGCTGGAGTTGATCGACATCCCGGTGGGGGGACTGACGAGCGAGTAGGTCAGCGCCTGGGCCCCGTTGGGGTTGGTGGCGACGGCGGTGTACTGGTACAAGAGGCCGACGTCCGCCGCCTGCTTGGGTGTGGAGGTGAAGACGGGTGGGAGGTCGTTGACGACCAGGAGTGCGAACCCCTGGGTGGTATAAGCGCCGTAGGGATCCGCGACCTGAACGACGACGTTCTGGGTGCCGGTGGGCGTGGGGTTGGGCCACGTGATCAAGCCGGTACTGGAGTTGATCGTCATCCCGGTGGGATACGTCGTGAGGCTGTAGGTGAGGGGGAACCCTTGGGGATCGCTCGCCACGACGGGGTACGCATAAGAGACGCCCAGCCGGGCCAAGGAGGGGGCTGAGGAGGTGATGGCCGGTGGGATATCGGAGCCATAGACCTGGACGCTGAAGGACTGGCTAACCATCGCTCCTTGACCGTCGTCAAGCTGCACGGTGACGTTCTGGGTGCCGACCTGGTCGGCGACCGGGATCCAGCTCAAGACGCCGCTGCCGGGATCGATGGCCATCCCCGTGGGGGCGGCCGTCAGGGTCCAGTGCAGCGGGTCGCCRTCAGGRTCGCTGCCGGCCAGGTCGTAGAGGAAGGGGAGTCCGACGATGCCGACCGTTGGTGCGGTCGAGCTGATGACGGGAGGATGATCCACACTCCCTTGCGACGTGATCTTGACGGAGAAGCTTTGGGGCGTGCTCCCCCCGCGGCCGTCGGAGACGTGCAGGCTCACGGCGTTGGCACCGAACTGGGCGGCGGTCGGGGTCCAGGAGATCAGGCCGGTGCTGGCATTGATCGTCATCCCGCTCGGATGCGTGTCGAGCACGTACGTGAGCGGATCGCCGTCGGGGTCGGTGGCGATGACCTGGTACAGGTACATGCGACCGAGCTGGAGCGTGGTCCTCGGCGTGGAGGTGATCACCGGCGGATGCTCGGTTGCCGAGGCCACGACCAGGCTATACGCCTGAGTCGCCAAACCYCCGCGGCCGTCGCTGGCCTGGATCACGACGGAGACCGTCTGCAAGGTGGCCGGAGCCGCCCAGGAGATCAGGCCGGTGCTGGAGTTGATCGTCATCCCGCTCGGCTTGGTCACCAGGCTGTAGGCSACGGTGTCGCCGTTGGGGTCCACGGCATGAGCCGCGTACTGGTACGTCTGGCCGGCGGCCACCGTGGTCTTGGCGAGCGTGGTGAACGCCGGGGGGTAATTCTCATTACCCACGGTGATCGTGAACGACTGGAGTCCCGCGCCTCCTCGGCCATCCTCGACGCGGAGGATGACCGACTGCTTGCCGACCTCGTCGGCCGTGGGGGTCCAGACGACGACCCCGGTGTTGGGGTCGACGGCCATGCCGGCCGGCGCGACGCTCAGGCTGTACGTGAGCGGGTCGTGATCGATATCCGTGGCGCTGGTGGCGTACTGATACCGGGTCCCCACGTTGCCCGTGGTGATCGCCGTGCTGGTGAAGCTGGGGGGATGATCAAGACCGAGCGGGTCGTTCTGCTGGTTGACGAAATCGTTGCCGCCGGCGATCTGCCCGCTCGTCACGGTGACGTGGTAGACCTGCTGCGTGGGCAAAATCTCGGTCCAGCCYGTTTGCGGCACCTCGGCCACGGTGTACGTGCCGGAGGCCACGTTGCGGAAGACGTAGTTGCCGTTGGCATCGGTGGTGGTTGTGGGTTCGCCGGTGTCGAGCTGGCCGTTGTTGTTGGTGTCGAGGTAAACCGTCCAACCAGGAAGGGGCTGACGCGAGTCGGGAATCGTTCCCAGCGCCATCGGGGCGAACGTGACGTGTTCCCAGTGGCTGGTCTGGGCCGAGCCGGCGCCGAGGATGATGGGATCGGTGCGAAGCTGGTTGCCGTCCCAGGCCAGGCGGTAGAGGCCGGAGGTGGCTTGCGGAGTACCGCCGGTGTTGACCCCCARTGTTCCATCTTCGTTGATGTATTCCTGGACGAGCAGGATGTCGCCGACCATGCCGCTGAAGTTGGAGGCGGGGGCACCCAGAATGACGCTGCTTTCGGTGGCCCCATAGAAATTCTGACCAGCCGGGATCAGGTTGAGCGTTTCGAGGTTGCCAATGCCCAGGTTGTAATAGGTGGTGTGCCCCGCGGAATCAACGGACCAGATCCCCTGCTGATGCTCGGCGGTGGCGACGATCTTGCCGGCGAGCGGTCCGTAGCGATTGGGGTCGTTGGGGATGACGGTGGCCCCTTCGAGGAAGTTGCCCACGTCGGCGAAGTGGGTGGCGGTCCCCGAGGCGCTGACTTCCCAGATCCCCCCGGTGGTGGTTACGGCGATCAGGTTGCCGCCGAAGAGTCCGGTGGTGTCGAAGACGAGGTCGCCGCGGAGCAAGCCGGCCTCGCCCGGGAGCGTAACCCAGGGGTTGATCACCGTCTGGCCGTTATTCGTGATCTTGACGATCTGCCCCGCCGAGCCGTTGCTGCTGAAGAGGTCGCCGGCCGTGAACCCGCCCGGATTGCCTGACGTCGCCGCGGCAATCTCCACCTCGTCAGTGAATCCCGAAACGCTCGAGAACGTGCTGGTCGTTCCGTCGCTCTGGACCTGGACGAAGTTGTTGGGCAAGCCCGAGTCGTAGTTGACCGAGGCGATGAGGGAGTTGTTCAACTCATCATAGGCYAACCCCGAGGTTGCGTTGAGCTTGTTGGCCGCCACGGACAAAGTGACCTTGCCGGGGATGAGCGGCTGCCAGRGCAGGCTCGTCCGCGAAGCATCGGGGGCCGGTATGGCGCTGACCTTACCTCGGATCTCATTGAGTGCCGTCACGGCGATGGCGTAGGACTGGGTGTCGTACAACCCCCGGCCGTCATCGACCCGAACGGTCACGTTGTACGACTGRAGYGCCACTCCCGTGGTACTCCAGGTGATGATGCCGGTGTGCGGGTCGATGATCATCCCGGTGGGGAATGTGGTGAGCGAGTAGGTGAGTGGATCGTGGTCGGGATCGACGGCGGAGACGTCATAAAGATAGGTCTGTCCCGAAACGACGGAGGTGATCGGGGTGCTTGTAATCACGGGGGGATGATCCCCCGCGCCCGGATGGACGACCACGGTATAGGTCTGGGTAGCAATGCCGCCATGACCGTCGTCGGCCTTAAGGGTTACCTGTTGAGAACCAAGCTGAGCGACCGTGGGCACCCATTGCACGAGACCCGAGGCCGGGTCGCCGATGGTCAAGCCTGAGGGACCCGAGGTGACAGAATAGGTCAAGGCATCGCCGTCCGGATCCTTGGCGATCGCCTGGTACGTGTACGCGTTGCCGACGTAGGCATCGACGATCGGGGTCGAGACGAAGACGGGTGGTTGATCGGGGGCGGAAAGGACAACGGTTAGGCTGAACTGCTGAGTAGCAATACCGAGTCTTCCGTCATCGACTACCACCGTGACGTTTCTGCCGCCAACGTCGGTGGAGGCAGGCGTCCATGTGAAGAGGCCGGTGTCCGGGTCAATGCTCATGCCGGGACGAGGGTTCTGAAGCGTGTAGTGGAGCCTGTCGTGCTCGGGGTCCGTCGCCTTGATGGCATATTGATAGGGTACCCCCACAACGGCCATATTGACCGGTGTCGAGAGAATCTTRGGATCTTGGTCTTCAGGAAAATTGTAACCCGGCCCCCAGATMTGTGTCGGGCCGACCGTACTAGGAACGACGATTCCGGAGATCGCGTTRTAACCGGCCGTTCCTCCCAAGGAGCCGACCGACGGTTGCTCATCCTCGTAGTGGGGAATAAAGTCCTTGACGATTTCGTAAGTACCAGAATTGAGAGGCCCGAACTGATAATATCCTTGATTGTCTGTAAATGTTTGCGAGACAAAATTATATTGTCCGGATGCCGACAATCGAAAGAGTGAAACCAACACTCCTGGAATACCCGGATTYACATTGATTGCCGGAGGGATACCGTCGACAAATCCCTTGTCAAAGACGATCCCACTGATCGTTCCCTGGGGGACCGGATCCACCGGGGCGGGATATTCGATAATTGATCCYGTTGCCGAAACGTTYACRCCGTCGTCCGAGACCGTGATCGTATAGGTGTGAGTGATGGGGTTTTGGGTTGTGTTGATAGGGATATTRCCATAAACACTRGTTCCTTGGATTGTCGCATTCTGCGCCGCACCGCCATCCATGGAAATGGTGGCGGTCACATCCGTATCTGCCGCGCCAATCGTGGCCAGGGGCATGGGAGGGGTYARGCCGGAAACGTATGAAGGGGTGCCGGATGTCGCCGTTGTTAGCGTCAGAGGCGGTTCGGAGACGACTATCGAGTCGGTCGTCGAGGCCGTTGCGTTGTCATCCTGAACGGTAACTTTGACGGCGTAGGTTCCGGCATCGGTGTACGTGTGCGTTCCCGAGATGGTCGTGCCCGAGATTGACCCTGAGGTGACTTGATTATCACCCCAGTTGATGGTCACAGCGGTTGCAGGATCTTGGGCCAAAAGAACGGAGTTATTGACCGTGCCGACCGTCCATGCGTAGGTACCTTCGTAGGTGTTGATGGTACCGGCACTCGAAAGCGAAAGCGCCGGCTCGGACACAACGGCCGTCTCGGAAGCGGTCGCGATGACGTGCCCATCATCGCTAAGGGTGACCGTGACGGGGAAGGTTCCGTCCTCCGGATAAGTATAAGAGCTGATGATGGTTGTCCCKGAGACGGCGCCAGAGGTCGTGACACCGTTCCCCCAGTTGATGGTCGCGACGAGGTCCGGATCCGCGGCAGGTACAGAACTCCCCGCGCCCGTGATGTTGGCGAGAGTGCCGCTGAAAGATTGGCCCTCCGTGATATTGATCGTGCTGACGTTCGTGAGCCCTAGCGTCGGCTCGGTAACTACGGCTTTACCGGTCATGCTGGTCGCACTGCCGTCTTTGTCGTGGGCGATGATTGTGATCGGGTAGGTTCCATCCTCGCCGTAAGTATGCGAGCCCGAGACGCTGAACCCCGCTCCACCAGAGAATCCGCCGCCACTGGAGACGAGGGTATCCAGACCGTTGGTGATCGTTCCGTCGCCCCAGTCGATGGTTGCCGAGTACTCACTAAGATCGGCCCCATCAACGGGCATCGAGCCACCGGACGAAGGCACGGATGTATCCTGGAAATTGCCGAGAACACCGGAGAATGACTGCCCCTCCATCAAGCTGAGATTGGGAGTCGCTCCGTAGGGATTGATGGGAGCGTCGACCACTACGGCTGTATCCGTTGCGGTGAGGTTGGCGCCCCCCGATACCGTGGACGACAGCGTGACGGTATAACTGCCCGCTTCTGGGAAAGCGTGTGACGTGTTGATCGAGACCGTAGAGCCTCCACTGTTGCCATTGATCATGAGGGATGTATTCGATGAGCCATCACCCCAGTTGATTGTGACACCGGCGTACGTGGTTACGCCGGACATGGAGCCGACCGAGCCGGAGAACGTTTGGCCCTCGACTGCGTTGATCGTGACTCCACCATTCAGGCTGGCTGTGCCCAGGGCGTTGATGGCAGGCGTTGATTGATCGGGCGGGAGTATCAACGGCTTGATTGCGCCTCGATCAGAGCCCCGAACGCCCCCTGAAGTTGCCCAGGACGGCGGAAGGGGCAGGGGCTGATGTCCTTGACCATGACGCCGATGCTGATGAGTATGGACCCAACGCTCTTCGCGATTCTCGCGAAGCAGTAACCAGTCAATTGCTGAAATCGACGCTCGAGGTATGGCCCAATGGACCATCGTGTGGTGCGAGGAATGTGGTAAAGAGGTGAAATGTCGTGTTGAAAGCGAGTAGACGAATTCCGTATGCGCGGCTTCAAGAAAATGTGGAGTCTGTTCCCAACGAGTTTCCAAGAGTTCTAAACTGCCTAGTCGCTTTGATTCGCCACCCGCCTGCGCCGAAAACAACATCGGTCGTGGTTCGAGCCGGCCGACCGCCGAGAGCATGATCCTCGGCTCCGGTATTTCCATCATGGGCAAGAAAGTGCGACCCTTGCGGAAACGTCGATGGGCGCGGAGAGAAACGTCTCGACGGCTCATGGCTGTTATCCTTAAGGTGGAGTTCGAGTAGCGAAGGCTTATCAGCGAAGCGTAATTAAATCAGATAAATCTCGGATTGTTCTTAGTCGGAGCCGATCTAACGACCAGCTCTCAAGACCGTCCTGGGTGAGTGGTACCGTCGGATGGCGACAGAAGATCATTCGATCATCAAAGAGTTCTTTTATGAAATTAACGCGACTGCTGTTCGCCTCCATTCACGGTTACCTTGATCCTTCAAGCGGCGCGGCCACCGCGACCCGAGACCTGTTAGAATTGCTCGCTGCACAGGGAGTCGACTGCCGGGTCTTGTCCACCGGGGTTCTCGATTACTTTCAAGAGACCCCGCTGGAACCGATCCTTTCGGAACTCGGTGTTCCTGTACGGCAACCGGAGGCCGTTTTGAGTTGGGGAGAGATGCTCAGGGTTTTCGATCTGGAACTCGCGGGAGTTCGTATCACCTTGATGCCAACGGCCTCGAGCCACATGGGGCGATCGCCCAGCCGGGAAGAATCGGAGCGGTTCCTGAACCTGGCGGATCAGGTGCTCGACCGATTTCAACCGCAGGTGCTTTTGACGTACGGTGGGCACCCGGCGAGTCTCGCCCTGATGGCCCGAGCGCGAAGACGAGGCATTGCCGTTGTGTTCCATTTGCACAACCTGGCTTATACCGATCGGCGCCCTTTCGTCGATGCCTCGGCGGTGATCGTGCCCACAGAATTCAGCCATCGCCATTACGCGGAACGGCTGGGATTGGAAACCACCACAATCCCGTTGCCGTACAACCCTCAGCGAATTCTGGTCAACGATCGCGAGCCACGTTACCTGACCTTCGTCAATCCCGTACCCGACAAAGGCGCGACCGTCTTCGCTCGGATCGCCGTCGAGTTGAGCCAACGCGGGCGTGACCTTCCACTCCTGGTGGTCGAAGGACGTGGCTCCGCTCACGGCCTGGCTCATCTTGGGCTCGATCTTTCGGGACTGAGGAACCTGCATTACATGGCGAACACCACCGATCCACGCGATTTCTATCGTGTGGCCCGAGCTTTGTTGGTTCCCTCGCTGTGTCTCGAAAATGCGGCCCTTGTGGCTCGTGAAGCTATGGCGAATGGAATTACAGTGCTCGCAAGCAACCGAGGAGGGTTGCCTGAAACACTGGGGAATTCGGGCTTCCTCTTCGATGTTCCCACGCATTGCCTTCCTGAGATTGGCATGGTTCCCACGTCCGAAGAAATTGCTCCATGGATCGCAACGATTGAGCGGCTCTGGGACGACCCCAAATGGGAAGCGGAGCAGCAGGCGCGAACCCTGGAAGCCGCTCAGCGATGGGCTCCAGATTGCCTCGCCGAGGAATATCGACGATTCTTCGTTAGCTTGATCGTATAGTGTATTTGATGCGAATTTATATAATAACATATGTTATTTTCTTTATTATTATTTTGAGTAGAAAACACACCGAAGCGTTCGCGGACGGAGCGTTTGCCCTTCCGCAACGATATTTCGAAGGCCACGGTTATCGGCGGCTGATGATGACTCTAGAATTCCGGTGGAGAAATCCGAGAATTCTTAGATTTCATAGAGATCAGCATAATGATCGAATTAGTAAACGAAACTTCGCACACCTGCAACATGTGAATTGTCAGCTCGATACAGGTGAATCTTACATAATACGGATTCGTCATTGCAACGACATTTCTTCCCCGAGTTCACCGTGTGAAAACCTGGTCTGCTCACAAGGCGATCACAAGCAGTTGTGAGATCGGGGGTTGTGGCAATGGCTTTGGTGTCCCAAGGGGGGCAAAAAAATTTGGCTCTTGAGCAGAATCTGGGGCGCCAGGTCAAGTCTGGTTGGCCTTATCAGTTGGAAGGTACTGATCATGGGAATTGCTCGTTCATCATCTAGCCGATTCAGCGGCGGCGTGGGCGACCCGGCTGCCGAAGCCTGATGAGGCGATGGGGTGCCGTCCTCTGCGCCGAGTCGCTCTGCGAGAAGCGTGGTGAAGTCAGCGAAGCCTGCTCAGAAGGGGGACTCGCGCAATTCGAACAGACCGGTCATTCTCGAACCGTGGTTCCTGGAAATGGACTGGCAAGCCGACGGTTGGCTGGCCCACGGTCCGTGTTTATCAAAGTCGAAGCGCATACTCTGCGGACCAATCGGCGGGCCGTTGTTACCAAACGGCCCCGCTCTCCGGTTGATGCTCCGACCGGTATACGGCGAGTAAGTCTCGCGTGGCGAAAGTGAAGGTCGCAACAAAGAGCGGACGGAAACGGGAATTTCTGGCGGACCGTCTCAGCAGCCCTCCGGTTCCTGTCCAATTTCTTTTGTCTCTACCTTCACGCAGTGGTGTTAAGTCTTCTGATACGTTTGCGCCACGCAGAGGTCAGACCACGGCCGAGTTGGGACTGGCCCACGAGTTTTGTCGGAGGCGATCGTCGAGTCCGATCGGAAACGGTTTTTCAACCGGCGTCCTCAGCAAGATCCCTTGGGTCAGGGGTTTGCGAGTACCTGGCGAACGTGGTTGATCAAGGTGCCTGCGGAGTCTTTGTTTGTTCGCACCGACCATGTGATCAGGTCTCTCCCAGAGATTCGGCTTCGCCGGAACCATTTTCAAGAAGTCAGCCAGGCGGTGATGCCATCGTCCCCAACGTTGTCTTCGGGATAAGCCCAGCACACCGAGTTTTCCGTTGTTTGCAAATATGTAGGCCAAACAGCTTGGGCAGGAAGAGATTGGGCGTAAGAGAACCTCGTCATTACCGAGCAGGACTCGGCACCGATCGCAACTTCCTTCTCAAACGGTATGAATAAACTCGGCTAGCGAGATGTCGCTCCGAGGCGATTCGTTCTCTCCAGGGGACTGGAGGTCTTTCTCGCGTAAGACGTTGCGGACGGCGTAATCTGGCCGCTCGCCTGCACCGAAGTTTTTCGTAAGAAACGGGCTGGATGCTTTCATATCGGCGGATTTGAGTGGGTGAATTTCGAGATTCGTACCCGGGGGATTGCGTACCAGAATGAGCGAAGGCTGTGGCACGGAGGCGGGTGGCGGGAAATCCGCAAAATATTTTTATTGACTATGTATTCTCTGCTTACTTATCTTAATAAGCATTCCTGATCTGGCTTAAAGTGGGGCCGTCTCCGATGGAAAATCGTCGGCGATCGGATCAGCACCCCTGTCGTATGTCGAACGGTCACGCAAGCGAGCAAGCCCGAGTTTTCCGGCGGGGTCGGCCTCATTACGTTCCACGATCGCCGGCTTTCGCGCGGCCTCGTCGTCAATTTGATCGGCCTTTTGTGAGGCCGATGATTGTCCCGTCCCGTCCGGTCCACGCGTCTGGTCGACACGAACGATCGACGGTGATGAACATGAACTTGTTGCGATTTCTGAGAAGCGCCCCATCAGCGAACTGGGTGACGATCGTCGTCATGTCGTCGATCGCGGGATTCGCCGGTGGGGCGGTCCTGGCCCTGATCAACTTGGGGGCCACGGCGGAGGGGGCCGAGACCCCTCCATCGGTTTCCAGGACGCAACTCGTCGTCCTCTTCATCATCACCATCTTGATCTATGTTGTTGCGAAGCAATATTCCGCCACACGCACCGCCGCTATCCTCGAGCAACTTGTGACGGAATTCCGACTGCGCGTCTGTGAGAAGCTTCGGCGAGCGGAACTCGAGGTCGTGGAAAGTTTGAATCGAAGCGAGGTCTTCTCAACCGTAACCCAGGAGTCGAGTCGCATCGCCCAGTCGGGGTTCCTCGCGACCAACCTCGCGCAGCAGGCTCTGACGCTAGTGGTAGGTTCGGTGTACTTGGCGTACCTCTCACCGGTCGCCTTCTGTCTCTTCGCGATCGGGTCGGCGGTCTCCGTTTGGAAAATCGTGAACCATCGCGAGGCTTTGATCGCCATTATCCGCAAGGACGCCCAGAAACAGGCGGAGTTGTTTTCATACCTCGACCATCTGCTCTCGGGCTTCAAGGAGACGAAGCTCAGCCAAACGAAGGGGGATGCTATCCTCTTGGGAATGACCAAGATCGCGAGCGAGTCGCGCGACCTCCGGCTCCAAACGAGCCGCTTCTTTGTCAACAGCTCGATCCTGGCCGACCTGACGCTGTATCTCCTGCTCGGATCAGCGGTCTTCGTTCTTCCGGAGATCATTCCGACGTATGCCGACGTGATCGTAAAGGCGTCCCTGGCAATCCTCTTCGTCTTCGCCCCGCTGGCGACGGTCGTGAGCGGACTCCCCCAGCTCACCGAAGTCGACCACGCCATCGAGCGCTTATTCCGACTGGAACGGCAACTTGACGAGACGTCCGGGCCGATCGACGATGCCGAAGCGGTTCGCATGCCTTCTTTCGCGGACTTTCGCGCCATTCGGCTCCGAGGCGTCATTTATACCTATCCCAAGGTTGACGAATCGGAAGCCTTTTCCGTGGGACCGATCGACCTGGAGATCCGTCGCGGCGAGGTCAATTTTCTTGTGGGGGGCAACGGCAGCGGCAAGACGACGCTCATGAAGCTGGTCGCCGGACTGTATGAACCCAAGAGTGGCGAGATCCTTGTCGACGAAGTGGTCGTCACCCGTCGCCTTCGCCCTGCGTACCGGGAACTCTTCGCGGGGGTCTTCAGCGATTTCCACCTTTTCGACACCCTTTATGGGATCGAGCAGGTTGATGCCGAAGCGGTGGCCGACTTGCTCGAGCGGATGCAGATCGCCCACAAGGTGACTGTCCGCAACGGGCGCTTCTCGACCCTCAACCTCTCGACCGGGCAGAGGAAGCGGCTAGCTCTGGTGGCTTCGTTGCTGGAAGACCGTCCCGTCTATCTCTTCGACGAATGGACGGCTGATCAAGACCCTCGGTTTCGCAAAGAGTTTTACGAGACGATTTTGCGAGGGATGAAGCGGGACGGCAAAACCGTCATCGCCATCACGCATGATGATCGGTATTGGCCGGTCGCGGACCATAAATTCGAACTTGATTATGGCCGAATCGTGGTCGAGAACGCGACGGACACCGTCCCGGCCGTTTAGTGCGAGCGTCCGCGGCCGACCGCCTTGCGAGGCGTCTCGGCTGGCGGAAAACACTGTTAAAGTTGTTTGAAGTGCTAACCTATCTATTAATGGAGGTAACGACGATGCGCAGGGCGCTCTTGGTGGTGGTAACCCTCATTTTGGCCCCAACGGGGTTTGTGATTGCCTTCGACACGGGGCATCATTCCGACATGACCCGGAGAGCCTTGAGCGACTTGCAGTTCGGGGACGACGCGATCCGGGCGGTCCAGGTGGCCAACTGGCTAACGGACTATTATTCGGCTCCGACGTCTGTGGTGACGAAGGACGAGTTCGAGAAACTGCATTTCGATTGCGTGTTCAGCACTCAGGACGTCGGCAACTACTGGAAGCAATACGCGGCCAACACATACGCCGCTACGACCGCCGCGGCGCAGTCCGGCGACACGCTTCAGTTCCTCATGATTCTGGGCATATCCCTCCACACCGTGCAGGACTTTTACACGCACTCGAACTGGGTTGCGCGGCATCCCCGGAACGGCGGCTATCGGACGGAAACCTGGTGGAATTCGTCGTTGCCGCCAGGAACGCTGATCTACACCGGCTGGTATCCCAACAAGCTGTACCCCACCCGTCCGCCGCAGGCCGAGGAAGATCACGGCAACTATTTCCAGGGCTTGAACAAAGATTCGTACGTTCGCCCTCGATGGGACGAGGCGTACGTCTTCGCGTATTCGGCGTCGGTCGAATGGGCATCGGCGGTATGCGCATGGGCGGAGGCGGCCAAGCCAGGCTTCATCAAAACGGTGCGTGACTACAAAGCCAGTAACGCGAAGGCGCTCGACTACGATACGCAGGCCGCCTACCGGATCTCGGAGTGGATCTCCGCCGGAACTTTTGACCCGACGATCGACGGACACTGGAAGGGAAATCACAGCGGTCGGATCGCGTCTTTCACCCCGTTCGTGGTGAACTGGATGGCCGCTCCGGATTCCCCCTATGTGCAGTCATTGAAGCAGAAGAAGCCCCAGCTTCTCTTGACTCAGGGCTTGTATGCGAAGAATCCCCAATTTGGCAATACGCCGCCGATTGCGGCCACCAAGCTCAACAAGGTCGCGGTTTCGGTTCGGACCCTCCATCTGAACTACGTCGGTTCGGGAGGACTGTTGTTCCAACCCACGTACTACGCCATGCTCGACCTCACCCCGACCTCGGGGAGCCAATCGTTCGTGGAGGCGATGCAGAAACGGGGGCTGGACAAAGATTACGACGTGTCGTGGTGGACGATGCATTTCGTGGATCAGCCGCAGAGCAAGCTGGCGATCCGCTACAGTCTGTATAATGAAGATGCTAGCGCCTGGCCGCTTCCAGGAAGCGACCGAGCATACAAGATCAAGAATACGTCGAACCAAGATCAGGTCATCCAATTCACCTTGGATTTGGCCACTCAGAACTGCCAGGGGGACATCAACGGCGTGCACGACAAAGAGTCGAACGCCGTGGTCCTCAGTGGTCCAAACTCAGGCTTCAGCGCTTCGGTGAAGCTATGGGCCCGATCCGATCCTCTATCGCCTTGATCCGATTCTCGAACCTCCGGTATCGCTTCGAACCATCTCGATACGTGGTCTGGGTCGGGCGTCCCGGTTGAGTCGTCGAGTCGCGCTCGCCCTCGACGCCGTATCGACCCGCGCAAATGTCGCGCCCGTGGCGCGGATCGAGGCACCCGCGCCGATTGCAGTCGGCGGCCGCTAAGCCGGTCGCGCGTTCCCTTTTCCTCTTAAGGAGCTCGTCATGTCCGAGCAAACCGCTGCCCCAGTCGTCGAGTCCGCCGAGGAGCCCGCAGCCGGTGTCGAGGCTCCGTGGGATCAGCACCGAGTCGCCATCAGTTTGGTCAGGCGGCATTCGGCCGCCGCTGCCGGAGTTGGCCTGATCCCCGTCGCCGGTGTCGATTTCGCCGCGCTGACGGGGGTCATGCTCAACCTGATCAATCGCTTGAGCCAACTCTATGATGTGAAGTTCACCCGTCAGGCCGGGTTGAACGTCGTCGTCTCGCTCCTCTCCGGCGTGCTCCCCTTCACCTTCGCCTGGGCGACCTTCGGCGCGCTGAAAGTCATCCCCTTCCTCGGACAGATCGCGGGTTCGACCGCTATGTCGGTCAACAGCGCGGCGGTCGTCTACGCGCTCGGGATGGTCATGGTCCGCCACTTCGAGAAGGGGGGTACGCTTATTGATTTCGACGCTCCCCAAGCCAAGGCGTACTTCAAGGAGAAACTCGAGGAGCATCGTCGACAGCCAGTGCCCGAGTCCGCCGGCACGGCGCCCGAGGCGGCGACAGGCAAACACACGACCACCGAGGCGCTCTGAGCGGTGATTCCGAAGGAAGCGCCGGCTTCGTCTGAGTTCCGGGCCCTGGGTTGCCGGCCCTCCGGTCGGAACTTCTTCGGGAGAGGAATTCTTCTCTCCCTTCCCCCTATCCTTCGACACCCCCCCAAGGTACGCGTCCGACTCGCGGCTGAAATTCCCTATTTTCCGGAAGACCATGAATCGACTGATTCGGATGATTCGAGCGCTCGGCAGCGCAGTGCGGTGGGTCGAAAATGAATGGCAGCAATATCAGCACGTTTTTATGGTGTTAGCGCTGCTGGCGCTCTTCGTCTTCGTCGCGTTCTTTCGCAAAATCGTCATCTTGGTCGACACCGGCCAGGCGGGCGTCCGTTTCTGGCGTTTCTACGGCACGGAGGTCGACCGGGTCTACGGAGAAGGGATCTATCTCATCCCCCCTTGGGACCGCATGACGATTTACAACACCCAGTTGCAGGAGGTGGAGCACTCCGTCGCGGTGCTCACGACGAATGGTCTGGAAATCAAGTTGACGGTCTCGATCCGCTACCGCCCCGAGTACGCGATGCTCGGGGTGATCCATCAACAGATCGGTCCGGATTACGTTAAAAAAGTGATCCTGCCGGAAGTCGACGAAGTGCTTAGGACGTTCGTGGGGCGTTATACCGATGAGGAAGTCTACACCACCCAAAGAGCGATACTCGAACGAATCTTCGTGCAATCGATCGAGAATGCGGCGCTCAATCATGTCTCGATCGAGCGGGTGATCATTCGTACGATCGAACTGCCGCCGACACTTCGCAAAGCGATAGAACAGAAGCTCGAGCACAAGCAGAACGCCGAATCCTACGCCTTCATCCTGTCCAAGGAACTCAGCGAGGCGCGGCGGAAGAAGATCCAGGCGGAGGGGGATCGCGACTACAACGTGACGGTCGCGCCGTCGCTCACTCCGGAGGTTCTGCGCTGGAAGGCGATCGAAGCGACTCGGGACATTTCCCGCTCTACAAACTCGAAGGTGATCATCATGGGCAACAGCGAGCAGAACCTGCCGGTTTTGCTCGGAGGTGGACCATGAAAGATCTCTCGCTGGGTCCGCTCATCGCGGTCCTTCTGGCTGCTGTCGCTGTGGGGCGGTTCACCTCGATCTCGCCTTCTCCGCAGGAATCCGCGCGTCGTCGTGAATCGTACTTCAAGGATCACCAGACCAGCGAAACGCGTCTGAGGATCGCGTTTGTGTGGCCCTCCAAAACGAAGGATGGCGCGGCTCGCGGATACAAGCAAGGGACCGATCTCGCCATCGCTCAAATCAACCGGGCCGGGGGCTTGCCGTTGAAAGATGCCGACGGCCGGAGTTATCGCCGGCGAATCGACCTTATCGAGTTCGACGCTCCCGAGGAGGGGACGGCCAACGATCGGCTCCGTTCGACCACGCGGCTCGCCCGTCGGATTGGCGGCGACCCGACGTTTGCGGCCGTCATCGGCCATTCGGCGAAAAGCGCGGTTTTGGCGTCGGTGACGTACGACGCGTTCGGCCTCCCCTTCTTGGTCTCGAACACAACTGACGTGGCACTTTTGAGCTCCCGGCTAGTGCTTCGAGTCTCCCCCGACGATAAGCAGATCGCGCAGGGGATGATCGCCTTGGTCGACCAAATCGCCCGGCTGAAGAGAGCCGTCGGCGATCCCAAACGGATCGCGGTCGCGCTGCTTTATCCTTCTGATAAGGCCGCACTCTACGGCGGCGAATTCCACAAAACGCTTGTCGAGGAAGCTCGCAAGATCGTCCAAAGGGACTCAGAAAGAGCCCTCATTGCACTGAGGCGTTCGGAGAATATATCGCGGAGCGAGATCAATCGCCTGGGCGGCTCCCTGGGACCGATGGATGCGCAGGATTTCACGGACATCGATTTCCAGGTCGAACTCACCCTGGCTTACGATCCCGACCGCGAGGATTATGGTCAAGTGTTGAAACCGATCGTCGACCGTCGCGGGAAAATCAACGTCATCCTGTTTTGTGACCGGCTTCCGAGCGTCACGCCGGTCAAGTCTCAACTCCGGGCGATGCTTGCGCAGTATGAGGACGAAGCTATCGAGGAGAAAACGTATCTTGACTTTGACAACTTGAAGGACCTGCACGAGCTGATCCCGCCTTCGGACCCGGCGTCGCTGCCCTCGGGCGAGCCCCCCTCGGCGATCGCACAACTGGTGCTGAACGAGACCCGTGAGAAGGCGGTTGTCCTATACGAGCGGAGTGGATTGGCGACGAGCGGCGACGCCGAACGGCGGCTTGCCGTCCGCCTGGAGGAACAGATCGTCGAGCCTCAAGAATATTCGCTGTATCGGCTGAAACCATCAATGAGTCGGTCGTACGACCCCGAGTCGGTCGACTACACGAATGTGGTGGCGTCGGTTCAGCGGCGAAACATCAATTACATATTCGTCGTCGGCAACGGAAACCTCGGGCCGGAGAGTTCGCTCGGCCGGCTAATCCGTCAATTGCGGGTGGCGGGGGTGGACTGTCCGATCCTCTGCTCACCGAACCCGGAGGCGTTCCGCGTCGACGTGAGCGAGGAGCGGAACCTCTGGCCGATCTATGTCGCGTCGACTTACGATCCGGGGCGAAGATACGACGACACGCGGGCGAACGCCGACCGGGATACGTTCGAGCGGCTTTATTTTTCCGATGGCCAGACGAACCAGGAGAAGTTGGAGCGGCGCCATTACGAGAGTTCCGCGGCGTACGGTTGGGCAACGATCACGATTCTGGGCGATGCGTTCAAGATGTCGGCGACGGGATCGCCGCAAGGCGCCGTGGTGGCGGCGCGATCGTTCGCGGGGCGCAAGCGAGGAGTGCTGGGGCCGGCCCGGATCTCGAGCAACGGCGGCCTGGTCGGCGTGCCACTCGTGTTTATCCCTGTCCCCGTCGGATCGTCCAGGGTCGGCGGCAAGGCGGGATGGATGACGATCCGCCCGGCGGAGGATCCCGAGGTTACCACCGACCTCTTTCATCGTGTGAGGCTTCCCGCGGCGGAATTATACCCATGGTAGAGTATTTTTCATTATATATTTTTTCATGTTTGATCGTCGCGATTCTCGGAAGGAATCGCAAGCTGGGATTTTTGGGGTATCTGTGCTTTTCGATCGTTTTTACGCCGGTGGCCGGGTTGATCGTCGTTCAGGCTTCAGAATATCGGGGCGGTGGGCGGCGAGATAGGGCGGCGCGCGAAGATATGGGGGCGGTAGTTCGGTTTGGGTTCCGCGAAGCGGAGCGGCATTACCGGGAGCGGATCAACCGGCTGATTGTCCGTGGGGCGATTTCGCCCTCGTTCGCGGAGCGGCGGCTTGAGCCGCTCTTGGAGCGATTGCGCGAGACAATCCGCTTCGAGAGCGACGGGCGCCCTCATTGCCCCCTCGACCCGATTTTGGAAGCCCTCGAGCAACTTCCGCCGTCATCGCGATAGTTGATCCAAACGCCACGCCGGTACGGTAATGAAAGAGTTGCATTCTTTAATCTAAAGGATAAGTTATATTAATTAGACATTAATTATATAATTTAAAAAGATTAACTGAGATGTGGTTTCTAAAAAAGATTTCAGATGAAAAATATCTTGACAAATAAGGCTGCCGAAATAAGATCAGTCTAATTGAAGCGGGGTTTGGCGGCGACAACTGCCCCGAATCACGCCATGGGTCCAAGTTCGGTCGGATCGGCCGGAATTCTTGGTGTCGCGGTCCGGGCTGCTTTTATACGGCCTGGGTTGTCACGGGTTGGGCCGCGTGATCCGCGATAGGCGTTGTGAACGGCGCCAATTGAACGGCCCGCACCTTTCGAGGATGAACCAATGCCCACGACTCTGGAACGTATGATGCAGCAGGCGGCCGTCGACGCGGACTTCCGGGCTGACTCCGTGAAGTTTGGCATTGACACGCTTCCCGAAGCCGTCGAAGAGCAGGACCAGCATTTCTACGACCTCCTCAACGACGGAATTGACTCCATAGGTGTGCTCGTGGCTTGTAGCAGCACCTGCAGCTTCGGCCCCTTCACCATCGCCTGCGACGGCCAAACGAAGTAATCGCCGCGTCTCCTTCGTGAGACAGGGCGCCCGAAATTATTCGCGCGGACCGGGCCTTCCCTGGGATGGCCCGGAACCTCGAGGCGAGGCCGGTCGGACTCCAGACTCAGCCTCGATCTCTCTTCTCTCCATGAACCGATGCTGACGAGATTTGAGGAAATGATGCTGCAGGCGGTGATCGACGCAGGCTTCCGCGGCGAGTCGGCGACCTTCGGGCATCAATCATCTCCACCACGACGCTCTCGCATTGCAAGACGAATATTTTCATGCGATGCGGCGTCTCTCAAGCCTCACGGGATGCTTTGAACCACCACCCTAACCCGGAATCGAGATTTACATGGCTGAAATGCCGGAGGGTCCCGCGCAGCCCTTCTGGGGCGAAATTAAGCAGGTTCAACTCCTCATGCTTCTGCTGTCGACTTTGCCGACAGACGGCAAGTTGAGCGAAGCTTTGCGGATCGCCTTGGCGGTTCCCCAAGAGGAAGCCTGCGCGAGGCTCGAGCCCTGCCCCGAAATCACGGTCTTGGGGCTGCGAAGCTGGTTGAACCTGATGTGGGCGGGTGAGCACGGCCCGGCGATGCAATCGCTCGTGGAGTGGCAGAGGAAGGGTGAGAACGTGACGGGCGCCATCCGGGAGCTCATTGAGGCTCAAGAGAAGCTCGGGTTCATGCTCAGCATCGTTCGCAAAGACTGAGCCAAATCGCGGGCCGCGGTTTCCTAAGGCCAGGTGTTTTGGGCCGATTCCTTTCTGGGCTCGACACGCGCGGGCGCAGACCACGAGGCCTGGATCCAGGATCGAAAGGTGCACCTGTGAACGTGGATCATTTCGCCGCCGAAATCGCCTATTTGACCGCGAACCTCGAGGAGCGAACCCGCGTCGTCAGGCGGCTCGACGACCTTGGGGCTCTCAAGGCGCCACTCGATGCACTCGACGCGTTCGAGGTGTGGAAGATCGGCAAGCTCGCCGAGAAGCTCGGAATCCAGCGTCGAAGCGAATCGTTGCGGTTCGACGACGCTCCCTCCGAGTTCGCCTCGCGTTATCACGCGATCTTGACCGACTACGCGCGTTACTGGGCGGCCCGCGAATCGACAGAAGACGGCATCGCCGCCATGTTGATCGACGTTCACGCGAGCTGGGTGGGAACCTACTGCGACGCCCTGGTCATGATGGATGGACCACTCCGAAGCGACTCCGGATCGGAGGGCTCCGTGATACCCTCCGCGCCCTTCACCCGGGTCTGTGAACCCTTCTTACGGCTCCTCCAGCGAGACCTCGCCGAGAGGATTCGATCGGCCGAGGCGTCTGCGGGAAACATCCGTTTCTCCTCCCACGTCATTCGCGATGTGGCTTCGCATCTGATCAATCGCTTCGAGCTGGCGATGGCCTGGGCGCTGGAGGCGGATATCAGCGTATATTGCGCTCTCAACAACCTGGACAAGCTGACCGGCGGCTCCGAGGGACTGGTGCGATACTATGACGAGACGTTTACCGATCGCGCTGGCTACCACCGGTTTTATTGCAAATACCCGGTCTTGGCGCGCTGGCTGGCCGTGGTGTCGGGATTCCTCCGCGACGCAGCCGGGGAGTTGATCGAGCGGCTCGCGGCGGACGCCTCGGACATTTCGGCGCGTTTCTTGGAAGGCAGGTCGATCGTCGCCGTTGAGTCGTTTCGACTCGGACGATCCGATGCGCATGCCGGGGGGCGGGGGGTTGTGATCGTCCGCTTCTTGACGGACGACGGAACGACGAGTTCGGTGGTCTATAAACCTCGCGGCATCGAATCTGAGGAGGCGCTGCAAAATTTGCTCGCGATCTTGCGGGATGAGGGGACCGCCCCATTCGCCACCTATCGCGTGTTGTGCAAGCCGGGTTATGGCTATGCCGAATACATCCTCCCTGGGCGCAACGAGGCGTCGGATCGATCAGCCGTCGACCGTCTGTACCAGCAGCTCGGCGCCTATCTCGCCGTTTTCTATATCCTCGGTGGAACCGACCTCCATTTTGAGAACATTCTTGTTTCTGAAAATAACGCCTATGTTTGCGATTGCGAGACGATTCTCGGGGTCCAGCCAAAGGGGATGGACGTTCACTTCGCGTCGTTCGGCGAGTCGGTCTACCGGACCGGGATGCTCGAGTGGCCCCGGGCCGAAGTCGCTCAATCCGATCAGGATATGCGGATAAGCGGGTATTCGGGGGGCGAATCGTATGAGCTGCCTTACGCCATTCCGCGGATCAACGATCAGCGCGAATCGCTAGGGCTGAAGGTGGAGTTCCGCTCGAGGGTCCGCATCGAACACGAGGCGCCGAATCGCATTCTGTTCGAAGGCAAAGTGGTTGATCCGCGTGAATACCAGGACCGAATCGTCGAGAGTTTTGAACGGGTTTATGATTGGTTCGAGCGGCAGCCAGAGGAAGCGGGTCGGGTGATCGCGCGGCTATTCGACGACGCCTCGGTGCGGTTTGTGAACTGGGGAACCCAGATTTACACCCACCTTCTGGTGGCAGCCCGGCATCCCAAGTGTCTCGCCGAACCTTTGGAAGTCGACTTCGTCTTCAATATCGTCCGATATCACCGTCGCCCGTGGGACAAGCAAGGCCGGCTGCTTGAGCGTGAACTCAGCGCGCTCTGGTCGCTCGACGTGCCGATTTTCACAGCCAAGGCGTCGGGAGCGACCTTGATCGCCAACCATGTCGAACCGCTTTCCGCTCCGTTGGCGCTATCGCCGGTGGCCAACGCGGGGGAGCGAATCCGCCGGCTTTCACGCGACAATCGCTTGCGTCAAAAGCAATACATCCGGGTGGGGCTTTCTCCGGGCGAGATCCAGAGCGACGATTTCGTGGCGACGGCGGAAGGGCACGCCGCGGAGGTGGGGGCGCAGCTTATCGCCATGATGCGGCCCGAGGGAACCGCCCCCTGGAGGACCTACGAACTTTCCGCGCGGGGGACGGTAGAGGTTGACGTCGGCCGTGATCTGTATCAGGGGGCCTCGGGAATCGGGTTCTTTCTCGCTTACCTTGATGCGATCAAGCCTGATCCCACGATTCGCGCCGCGGCCAGACGCGCGATCAACTATGCTCTCGAACTCGCCGAGCCGGAGCAGATTGGGGCGTTCGATGGCGCCTCAGGTTTGGTGTACGTTCTCACGCACGTCGCCGAGCTTTGGGATGAACCCGAACTGTTGACCCAGGCGAGTCAGGCGGCCAGAGACATTGCCGATCGGGTCGACGCCGATCGAACGTTCGATGTCTTTGGCGGGGCCGCCGGGGTTCTCATGGTGGGACTGGCTCTTGAGGCCACCTGCGGAGACGGTGTCGGGCTCGAACTTGCCCACCGCTGCGCCGATCACCTGCTCCGATTTGCCGAGGAGGCCGATGGTGCGCTGAGCTGGCCCACGGTCTCGCGGGAGGTCGCCCCGGAGAACCTCTCGGGGTTCGCCCATGGAACTTCGGGAATCGGTTGGGCGCTGGTCACTCTGGGGGCTTTGGTCGAGCGGTCAGACTATGAACGGGCTGGGCGCATGGCGTTCGCCTATGATTCGCGCCACTTCGACCCGGACGAGCGGGATTGGTTCGATCTGCGAAACTCCGTCCGTCCGCTAGAACCGAACAAGCACCACTTTTCGAACGCCTGGTGCAATGGAGCCGCGGGAATTGGCCTGAGCCGGATCGCTAGTTGGGCCGCGCTGGGGAAAACTGACGACGCCCTGTTACGCGATTCGTACGTTGCCTTGACGGCGACGCTACGAAACTTCCACAAGCTGGGGACCGATTCGCTCTGCCATGGGCGATCGGGGAATGGCGAACTCTTCCTCCGCATGGCACTCTTGAAGGACGAGCCGGCGCTTCAGATGGAGGCGAACGTCCAGGTACAGGCCCAGTGGCGGAACCACGAGCAAACCCGGGGCTGGATTTCGTCCGACCGAGGCACCGAGGTCTTCCCCGGCCTGATGCTCGGACTCTCCGGTTACGGACTGCATTCGCTTCGGCTGGCGAGCCCGAATCGGGTTCCTTCTCCCCTTCTGCTCGACCCGCCGCCAAGGTTGTCCGCGGTTCGGCCCCATCTGTCGCTTTCCACATCCATGGCCCGTGAATGATAGGTAGAAAGCCATGCCGCAAGAACACATCAAGGAATTCTTCAAGATCATCGAGGGAGACGCCAGCCTGCAGCTCCAGTACCGGGCGATGACCGGCGCGGACGAGTTTCTGCAGCTTGGCCGGAGGAACGGATTCTCGTTCACCTTGAAGGAGCTCGCGGAGGCGTCCTCCTTGCTCCCTCCGCTCATCCCGCGCCAGCGAGCACGTCAGGCCCCAACGACTCCTGCGGCCCAGCCGAATGAGCCGGTCGTCTCGCGGCTCTTGCATCACGAATGGGAGATGACCAAGGTCCCCGCACTGGAGAAAGCTTGCGTCGAACTGGAGACGCTGAAGATCAAGCCCGCCACGGTCGATCTCGCCGCCTTCGCGGCTCGAGCTCGCCAGGACGATCGCGCGTTCGCCGAGATGTCGCCTCAGGCCCCCAACTTCCGCGACCACTACGCGGAGCTCATCCGTTCCGAGCGCGAAGCCGGACCAGGCCAGCCGAGGCGTCCTTTTCATCTGATCAACCTTGATGAACATATCGACCACGATCAGTACGAGGCCTACTTCGCCGCGAAGACCCGCCTCGTCTCCGAGCTCGAGGAGTTCTTTGACGGCGAGGTCCGCTTCTCCGGTAGCATGTGGTACCCTCCCGGAAGCTACCGCGCCTGGCATACGAACGAGAATCAACCCGGGTGGCGGATGTACCTGATCGACTTCGATGCGCCGGAGGCCGAAATTCACGGCAAATCGTTCTTTCGTTACATGAATCCGCAAAATGGCGAGATCGTCACCCTCAACGAGCGGCCCAAGATGATGCGCTTCTTCAAGATCGAACAGGAGCGCGACCGCTTGCTCTGGCATTGCATTGTCAATGACTCGTCGTACAGCCGCTGGAGTTTCGGTTTCGTTGTTCCCGACTACTGGATGGACGCTTTCCCCGGTCTCCCGGCCTAACATCCGGCGTGTAGAGTGGAACCCGAAATTCGAGAAGAAAAGGGGGCAGGAGCCTCTTATTGACTCCGCTCGCCTCTTCGTCACCTTCGTGGCATGAGCCGAACATTGTGCCACGCTGCAAAGGGCCGATCTACCATGCCCTCAGCCCTACCCATGCGCAATTACCCTTCCTCGAAGAACGTGCATAAAGACTGCAGAGCGTTCGAGCGGGTTCTTGGAAAGGTGGTCGGGCAGGAAGGGGCACGGCTCCTGGCATACGGTGTCCTGCCCAACCACGTCCATCTGATGCGCTGACCTCGCCAGGACGGCGAGTTGTCGCGCTTCATACTTGCACCCAAATCGACCGCGCGCTTGCGTTCAGCAGAGCGTGGAAAGTCGAAGGTTCGGCGGCTGTCTAGCATGCATTCGGTCGACGATACCGAAGCGGGCAAGTTGTCGTTACCTGCTCTCCGAAGGCAGCCACTGCGGTTGATTGAACGAGCATCGTCATCGCGGACGTTCTGCCGGAATGACTGGTGATCGAGCCGTGGCGACGGCGACAATACCACGCTGTAGTGCTAATATTATACATATAATGATTATTATAAAATACTCCTAAAGGAATAAGATGCGATGAAACAGAGGTGAGATATGAAATGATTGGGGCCCCGAGCGGCCTGTGAACCGCTTGGGGCCCGGGAAAGTCAGGGCTACGATTTCGAGGGAGGGGCGTTCAGTACGAATCGGCCGAGAGGACCTCGCCGCCGGCGATGGTGCTCAGGGCGCGCCAGGTCATCCCGTTGACGCTGTTCTTGACGAAGCGGACAGAGCCGTCGCCCAGCAGCATGTTCACTCCGCCGGGGTGATAGCTGTCCGAGTTGATCGAGGCGTAGATCGGTCCACCGTTGCTCTCGTCGGTGGTGTCGATATCCCAGTTGTACTGCCCGAGTGCGGGGATGATCACCTTGGCGTTGGGGGGAAGGGCGGTCGTCATCCCGCTGTCGAAGATGTTGCCATTGGCCCAGGTCGTATGGAACTGGTTGCCGCTACGGGACATGTTACAGGTCGACGACAGCGTCGCGATGATGCCGGGCAATTCCTGAGGGCTGGGGGAAGTGCTGGGGCTGAACGAACTGTTGTCGCAGGAACGGAGCTGGTAGTGCTCGACCTGGCACTCGGAGAAGACCATCGTGTTGCTCAGCCCGTCGGTGAAGCTCGAGTAAAGCCTCGAGTCGTTCACACCGAAGGCGGCGCGGCTGGTCGGGCCTCCCTTGTACCAGACGAACCAGTCGCCCATGGTGGCCCCGTAGCACATCACCGCGGGATTGCCGCCGTTGGCGCCCGGAGAAATCAGTGGGTCGCTCGGGCAGAGCAGGACCGAGAGCGACGCGCTCGAGGCCGTGATGTTGGGAGGGTCGGACGGCTTCCAGGAGAAGTTGATCGTGTTGTAGATGGCGCCTTGCTCGAGGAAGCCGGAGATCCGGCCGATGACGCTCCAGTACGACTTGAAGTAGGGGTTCGTGTCGGAGACGTTCCTGTACTTCAGGATGCTCGACATCGGCAGGCAGCCGTTGGAGGATTCGTAGTTGGCCAGGGCCAAGCCGATCTGCTTGAGATTGTTCGTGCAGTGGATCCGCCGCGCGGCCTCGCGGGCCGACTGAACCGCGGGCAAGAGCAGGGCGATCAGAACGGCGATGATCGCGATCACGACGAGCAGTTCGATCAGCGTGAACGCAAAGCGACTGGCGCTTCGATGGGAAGATAACATCGGAGGGACTCCGTGGTGCTGGAGGCGAACTCTGAAGATTGACCCGGCAACATCGGTTGCGATCGGGCCGGGCCTCCTTGCGCGCACTCTCGATTGATCCCGGCGGCCTCGTGCACCGGACGACGGAAGACAAACCAAAAACAAGTCTTTGGATCTCAAAAAACGGGCAGGAGAAGGGCAATCAGGACTGCGATGATGGAGATGACGACGAGAAGCTCGATCAGTGTGCAGGCCCGGCGCGAGGTTCGGCACCGTTGCCAGACCTGAACGATCCGGGGCATGTCTGCCATGCCAAGGATGGCCCGGCCCTCCGAAATCGGGCTAGGCCGAGGCTGTAGAAGTCGCTGAGGTCACCTGGGTCGTGCCGGAGGGCACGACCCGGGGATCCCCTCGAACCGGAAGACCCGCCCACGGCGTTGGTCCTTTAGACGGGGCATGCGGCCGACGCCTTCATGGCTGGTCACTTCTTCTTCAAGATCAGGAACGAGGGGAATCGCTCCTTGTCACTTCCGCTCCCCTTGAACTCAACGGGTCGTTCGGTGCCGGGTCGGGCGACGCAGATCTTGATACGGCCTTCCTCGATCGCGTAGATCGCGGCGGTGTCCTTAACTGCCTCGCCAGTGGACCTGACCTGGCGGAGGAAGTCGATTTGCTTCGGATCGGCCTTCTCGTCGAGCCTCAGCTCCCCCTCGATTTCGTATTTGGTGGTGGAGTCCTTAGGCCATATCGTCTTACAGGAGCGGCCCTTGACAGTCATCGACATCTCCCAGGCGTCGCCGGGGCCGGTCTTGGCGACCCAGGTCCCTTGGAAAGCGGCGAGGTCACCTTCAACCGTAGCGGGCTGAGGCTTCAGGAGGAGCAGCGAAGGATACCGCTCGTCGGTACCGCTTCCCTTGAACTCGGTCGGGCGTGTGGCGCCAGGCTCAGCGATGCAAATCTTGATGCCGTCGCCCTCAATGGCATAAATCCCGGCGGAGTTTTCGACCTCGCTGCCGTCGGCTTTACGGAGCTTGGTGAATTCGAGCTGCTTGGGCTGGGACGACTCGTCGATCTTCAGCTCGCTCGTCAGCTCGAGGGTAGTATCGGCCTTGGTCGGCCAGGCGATCTTTACCGCCTTGCCCTTGAAGGTCATTTTCACGGTCCAGGCGTCGCCGGGGCCGGTCTTGGCGGACCAGGTACCCTGAAACCGTGACAGGTCGCCTTTCTGTTCGTCGTCGGCGCTCGCGGCGCTCAACGCGAGGGCGGCGATGATCAGGCAAAGGCTTGCGCTCACTTTCATCTTCGGAGTCCTTTCGGGTGCATGAAACTGGCTGGAGATACTATGAGACTGCCCGTCATCGGCTACGGACGAAAAACCTCAATGAAGTTTCACAGCAATTTCCCTGTGTAGGTGCCGTGTCACCGACGGACCGGACGCCACCCGCCATTCGGATTCTCGTCCTCCAACGAGGACCTCAAACTGAAGGTCAGGAATCGCTCTGTCGATCCGCCGCGATGTCCGGAAAGATTCGGCGAAATGGCACAATCTCCGCCATTTCTTAGCGGTACGTTGGCCGTTCATTCACAAATCGACCCAATTGGTTGCCTTTGCGGGGCGATCCGAGTGTGTCGGGCCGTTCTTGACAATCCCGAGGCCTCGCCACTCATGAGCCACAGTTCACGAAAGTCGCGAGTGAGCAATTGATGATCATCCGGAATGTGACTTGACGTCCCCTTCCAGGTCGTTTGGCAGACTGCTGTTGCATCGCTAAGATGGGTTTGACTTCACGGACTGCCGGGCCACGACTCGAAGACAAATGCACGGGGATGAACTGATGGAAAAAATAATCAGGAGTTTACGATCAGATACTCCTGATGTGTTGATCGTTGAGGCAAAGTCGTCCGGAGGTTTTCTGCTTGGAGAATTGTTTGGCCGTTACACGAACTACCTGACCCTTCTCGCCCGCGTGCAAATCGGTCGCAGGCTTCAGGGGAAATTGGACGCATCCGATGTTGTCCAGGAGACTTTTCTCAAAGCTCATAAACACTTCCCGGATTTTCGAGGGACAACCGAGGCCGAATTCACTGCATGGCTTCGACGCATCATGGCCTGCGTCTTGTCCAACTTGATTCAGCATTACCTGGGCACGCATGCGCGTGATCCGCGATTGGAGCGTGAGATCGAAGCTGGATTGGGCCAGTCATCCGCTGAAATTGGCAGACAATTGATCGCTTCCGACACAAGCCCGAGCGAGGCAGCCTCGCGTCGGGAACAGTCGGTCCTCCTCGCCGATGCAATTGGAAGGCTCCCTCCGGACTATCGGGAAGTCATACTCCTTCGGTTCGCTGAAGGGTTGCCGTTCGCGAAGGTCGCTGACCGAATGGGTCGGACGGTGAATAGCGTCGAGAAATTGTGGCTTCGCGGGATCGGACGACTGCGCCAGGAGATGGAGGTCGAGTGATGCGAATCGACGGAAATGTCGATGACACATATGGTAGTGAATTAGAGCACGATCTCCGAGTGTCGAAGCTGGTGAATGAATATCAGGCCGAGTGGGAACGCGGTGTCCGGCCCAATCGCAGTTACTACCTCTCGCAATGCCGGGAAATCCGCCACGAACTGGAAACGTATTTCGACGGCCTGGATCTCCTTTACCAACAGATGGCAAATCTTAAACACCTCGATGATTCAGTGGATTCCATAGAAACCGGCCTGGTTCGCGGAGATATTGTCGGCGAGTTTGAGATCATCAGAGAGGTCGGCCGCGGCGGTATGGGCGTCGTCTACGAATGCCATCAACCTTCGCTCAACCGCCGAGTCGCTTTGAAGATCCTTCCAACGTCGATCGCCGACTACGGCAAACGGTTGCGACGATTCACCTTGGAGGCCCAGGCAGCGGCCGCCTTGAACCATCCTCATATCATACCGATCTATGCGGTCGGCGAAGGCCGAGGATTCCAATACTACGCCATGCGATTTGTTGACGGGTCCGCGCTCGATGCGCTAGCGGCAGAGATCCGGCGCGGCCACGTTTCTCAGTTGCCGCAATTCGAGATGACTCCCTGCGAAGGCGTAACCCCGTCCCCGGAGCAGTTGATCTACCAGAGTCGATGGAATCGCCCTGCCTTCTACAGGGCCGTTGCGCAAATCGGGAGGACGGTCGCCCTGGCCCTGGACCACGCCCACCAGAATGGGGTCGTCCATCGCGACATCAAGCCCGCCAACCTTCTGCTCGGGCGTGAGGGGCACGTGTGGGTGACCGACTTCGGACTGGCTCGGCTCTCGGTGGCAGGAGACGTCACCAGATCCGACGCGACGATCGGCACCTTTCGGTACATGAGTCCGGAGCAAGCGAATGGCGACAATCGTCGGCTCGATCACAGGACCGACATTTACTCCTTGGCAGGTACCCTCTACGAATTGCTATGCGGCAGACCGGCGTTCTTGTCCGAAGATCCGGCGGTCTTGCTGCGTCAAATAGCCGAAGTGACGCCGCCCGCGCCGCGTCATACGGACCCGGCAATACCCGCCGACCTGGAGACGATCGTACTTGCGGGACTCGCGAAGGACCCGCACGATAGATATGCGACGGCTGCCGAGTTTGCCGAAGACATCCAGCGCTTCCTCGTCGGCAGTCCTATCCAGGCACGCCGACGGTGGCTTGCGGTACAGGTCAGGAAGTTCGCCTCGCGGCATCCAGTATCGACGGCAGGCATTGTTCTTGTACTAATTTGCTTAGTCATTCTGTTCGGCACCATCACCGCGCTCACGGAGCGTGCCTATCGAGCCGAACGAGACCGGGCGGACGAAGCCGAGCGGCGGTTCCAGAGCTCGAAGAAGTTTGGCGACCTGATGATCCGGATCAGCGAGGAAGAGGCTGGGCTGGGCGCTCCGCTTCGGGGAATCCACCGCCGATTGCTGTTGGCGGCCCTCGATAACTACCGAGAACTGCTGGAACGAAGTCCCAACGATCCCCAGGTTCAAGCTGAACTCGACCGGATGAAATCCCGGATCGAAGCGAAGTTGGTCGAGGAAGAAAAGATTCGCCGTTCATGGCGGGTGGGACTGCTCTGGTTCCCGTTGATCCGGGCGGAATTGGGGCTGACGAGCAATCAGGATGAAAAGGTGCAGCAGCTATTTGGTGCTTGTGGCTTGCCAACAACTGCAAACCTTGATCTAAAACCATCCTATGCCGACATCAATGTGCGAGAAACGCTTTCGCATGCGATCACAGACCCGATCGCGCGTCAAGAATTTCTCCGCCCCCTGACCGATGCACAGCGTAAGCGGCTCGGAGAGCTGTTCCTCCAGTTCCTCGGGCCGCTGGCGTTTGATCTGCCGGATGTTGTCGAAACCCTTGTCTTGACTCCCTCCCAGCGCCAGCAAATCAGACTACTCCAGCCCGCAGGACCGCAACGATTCGTCTCATCACACGGTCTTGTTGGAGGATCGACATTCTTGACCGGAGCGCCGAAATCACCTGACAACGCCCCCGCGACGTTGATCGAGCGAATCGTGGGCACTCTAACCCGCGATCAGCGAGGACGATGGGATACCCTGATCGGCAAACGGTCCGATATTTTCCGATAATCCAAGCCTGATTAATTGTATTTGGTGATATTGAATTTGTGCATGCGATCGTGCTACGGGATTTGCAGGGCATGAAGGGCATTCTGATACAGTGGCTTCATCTTCGTCGGTCGGTTACAAGCCGAGAGTTGCGTTGCACGCATTGGTCCGACACACCAGTGATGTGACCGATGCCCGTTGCCGAACGACGCCATACATGTGCCGACTGCATCGATAGGCAATGAACTTCCGGCGCTATCGAGAGGAACGGCTGCCCTGAAGTTCGAATTTCTCAAGGAAGTCCGTCAGCAATCGAAGTCCAAGCGCCTTTGGATGCCAGCCTAACGAACTCGCGATCTCCTCGAATCGCTCACGATCGTGAATCGTTTCAAAGTTCACGCAAAGGCGAGTGTTGTCCCGATGGGCCCCGAGCGCCCAGAGCTGGTCGCAATATCCACCATCCGTGATCCGTACAACGAATGGCACGTTTCGGAACAAGAATTGGCGGTAGGTGAATCCGAAGGTGGCATAAGTCCTCAACTTCTCTTCGAGCAATTCCTCCGCCTGCTCCCGAGTTATCTCAGGGGCGCGTTCAACCTCAGCGGCTAGCGTTGATGACCAAAGCTCAACAAAACGAGCGATGGCAGCTTCGTCATTGAGTTTTCGGCGGATGTCGGAGTCTTCGCCAAACACACGGGCGTCACCGAACTTGATGCTTCCGACCTTCATCTTCGGGTGAATCGACTCTGGAATCATTGCGGCGTCTCCGAGAGGTTCGAGCGCGTAGACGACGATTCATGAATTGTACTAAAAAAGAGGCCGAGGGATGCCTGTGGACCGACGGACACAGCGCACTTCGGTCCGCCATGCCGTGCCATCGTGCGACTCGCCGCAGCCGACATAGTCGCTAGGCTCGACTTCCCCTGCTGACGGTTTTCGCAAACACTCCGAACGCAATCGTCCAATTCGCAGGTTAAGAAACGACGTATCCGAATGGGGATACCCCGCTCACCGAACAGACCTCATGGCTGAGGGCCGAGGGATGTTCACGACGTTCAAGTCGGCGGCTGAGAGCTACGTCCGTGCCAAGGGCCTATCTCGCGGGACGCGCAACGAGTACCTCTCGACCATCAGGAAATGGGAACGGTGGGGTGGCGGAGGTCCCATCGAGCAGGTTCGGCGCAAGGACGTCCGCGAGTTCCTCGACTGGGTCCACGAGCAGGCCGTCAATGATGAGGGGACCAACCCGGGTCGCACCGCCAACGAGGCCCGCGAGCACCCCGCGTCGTCCTCTCGTGGGCCTGGGAGCAGGAGCTGATCGTGGTGCCGCCGCGATTCCCCGGGCCCAGGGACCAACGCGACGTCGCCGGCCGCCACTACCTGACCAAAGCGGAGATCAACGCCCTCTATTTCGCCACCCACGCCATGGGCCGACTCCGCGGCTGGGACGCTCCCTTGCCGATCGGCCGATACTGGCGTGCCGCCCTGGTCGTCTTCAACTATGGGGTCAACACTGGGGCGATCGGGAAGTCAACACGCGCGCACGAGCCGATCCTGTGGCGGCACGTCACGTGGGAGCGGCACTCGCCCGACCGCGAGGCCTGCGGAAAGTCAGACGAAATGAACGGCGAGAATTGTAATTCGTCGCCTATTTGGCACAACGCGTTTTTCAGAAGGATGTTATAAAAGCTTTGTCCAGAGGCTGTTGGAAGATTATGGAGACGGCTTCGTAATCCGGGAACTTGTTGCAAGGTGGCATCGCCTGGGCTCGCGAATGGGGTTTGGCGTTGGGATAAACGCTTTGCTGGAGGAAGTCTAACGAGATCACCGCCATCCCCGAGTTGCTCAAAAAGCTCGACATCCGAAGCGGCGTTGTCACGATCGACACCATGGGGACGTAGAAAAAGATTACCGAGGAGATTCTCGGGGCCGACCTCCATGGTGCATCGCTAGCCTGAGGAGCGTACCTATGAACGCCGTCTTTCCTGTTACGTCCGGCCGCGTCACACCGCGCGAGTGGCTCGACCCATACGGGCCAACCGGCCTTCACAGGCGGCCAGCCGCTCATGGAACTTCTCAGCGGGATGAGGCGTCAAAATAACGAGAGAGGATTACCTCCGAATGAAGGATTCGCGCGACCGGATTTAGGTGGGAATGCGCGTATCGCACAGGGCGGCGGGTCACTGACATGAACGGCGTCCTTGGTGGGGTGACCCAGGGACTGAATATCTATCCTCTAGACATTCGAGAAAGCGCACGGTGGCAAGAGCAACCGATCAAGGGGGGCGGAAAGAGGCGGGACCACGAGGTGATGCGCCTCGAGCGTCGACGGAGTGGTCGATACCTGAGATCCGGATCGTCAAGGACGATCAGGGACGCTTGCGGATCGACCAAACCGACCCCGCTACGTATGGCGCCTATACCGCCGGTCAATTCCTGGCGACTGCCAAAGCCGACCCGAGATACCGGGATGGAATGACCAAACGTCCCTCGGCGCCATCGATCAGAATCGTCTATAGCGACGGTGCCGGTGAGCCTAAGAAGATCGGTGTCCGTGAAGTCTTCTGTCGGATGGAAGGGGATGTGCTCGTCCTGACGCATTTCGAGAATGCGGAGGGTGAGAAGGTAAGCGACCTGCCCATTGAAATGCCCCTGCTTGACGAGCAGGACTCTCATGTCGATGACGCGGATCGATTCCATGCGTTCGCCTTGGCCGAGCTCGATGACATGCAGCCGTCGCCGCTCGAGGAGATACAACCGGAGGATGAGGCAGCCCAGCCGGCGCCGACTCGCGAGCGGCGGCTCCCAACTGGGCCACTTCGACAATACGGTGAGGCGGCTGCTCCGGCTCCTGCACCGAGCGCACCTAAGATCCCACCGGCTTCCGAGCCGGCGCCGGCCGACCCGGCAGCCATGCCGGCCGTCACAAAGGCGATGAAAGCGCCTATCGGCCTCTCGGCCGGTTTGATGGTCCGGGCGCTCGACGAAAACGAGGCGGCTTCGCTCCGAGCGCTGATCGAGACCAAGGCGGGACAGGCTCGGTGGGCCAGCGGGCTCCTCATGCAGGCAACGGAGCGCCACCCAAGCGATCGGACGCTCCAGAACGAGCACCTCGCGAACCTCATGCGGGTCTCGCTCGACCCCTCTCGGGCCGAGTACCGGACGCAGCTCGCCGGCGCACTGCGCGGTATCCTCGAAGAGGTGCACGCGTACAAGGCAGGTGTGTTGGACCGTGATCCCCTTAAGGTGGAGAAGCTCGCACTCCAGCCCTTCGCGCGTGCGGCACTCGCTTCGACGGGAACGGACGACAGTCCACCGAAGACAGTCTCGGGAACGACTCAAAAAACCCCAGCTCAGGTCCTGGCGAAGCTCGAAGATCCGAAGCTCGCCCGGGCTACCCGCGTGAAGATTCTCCTCGAAGTGGTCCCCGAACTGATCGAGACCTGGCGACCGGACAAAGAGAGTGGCCGTAGCGAGGCGGGCAACGAAAACAGCCCCGCGATCGTGCGCAGGCTGTTCGCGGTGGCAAATGAGCAGCGCCAGCAGCGGAAGTTCATCGACGACGGCTCAGCCTTTAAAAAGGCGGGTGATAGGTACTCGAGACTCGAAGGTAAGTTGCCGAAGCCCTCGGCCGCAGAGGGTTCCTAGGACGCTTTGAACCGTAAGGCGCGTCGGTCCAAGTCCACCGGAGCGGCCAACGCTATATCGTAGGCCGAGTGGAGATCAATTCACAGATAACTCGTTGGGATATGTTAAGTGACCATTCGGACGCGGATGATCACGCGGCTTCGACGCTGGTTGCTTTTTTGGCGCTGATGTTCTGGCTGGGCGGGTTCACGTTCTAAAGCGCCGTCGCGGTGCCCATCGGGAGCTCCGTGCTCGGCTTTGAAAGAGAGCAGGGGGTCACCACCCAGTCCGTCACGACCTACCTCCACCTGGCGGGCGTAATCGCCTTGCCTATCTAGGCCTGGGACCTCGCGGCGATGCGAGGTACGTCCCCCGGTGGCTCCGCAGCACGATTCAGTAGACAGGGAGCCTGTCACGGCGTAGATCCTATGGTCGTGGCAGGACGAAGATGGCAGTCCTGTTTTCCGCCCCTGATGGGGGATTCGCGCGGCCGGACGCGAAGGGCAGGAGAGACGACTCGCTCGTCAGTTGGCCGCTCGTAGTTGCCCGTCGCCCCCACAGGTACAATTCAATAGATAGGGAGCTGGATGGCTTTCCTATTGCTGGCTGGTGAAGGCATCGAGCGACGAGAGCTGTCCGTGAACCGGCTCTCCACCTTCAGGAGAACTTCATGGGCACCATTGCTGACCCTAATCGGTCGCCAGCGACATCTTCACGTCCGGCTCCCGCGATGAACCTGATCGGTGGAAACTGGGTCGAGGGCTGTGGCAACACGAGCCGCGACATCTATAATCCGGCGGACAGGGCCGAGATGCTGGCGCCGGTGCGCGAGGCTGCGCCGGAGCAGGTAGACGAAGCATGTACCGTCGCCGCCCGCGCTTTCCCTGGCTGGCGCACCACTCCGGCGCCGGATCGGGCCCACGTCCTCTTCAAGTTCCGGGAGTTGCTGGAGAAGAACTTCTCGGACGTGGCGCACAGCATCGTCCGCGAAAACGGCAAACTGTTGACAGAGGCTCGCGGCTCGTTGCGACGCGGACTTGACGTCGTCGACTTTGCCTGCGGTATTCCCTCTCAACTGATGGGACAGACCCTGACCGACGTTTCGAGAGACGTCGACTGCCTCACAGTCCGCGAACCTATGGGTGTAGTGGTCGGCATTCCGCCGTTCAATTTCCCGGCTTTGATCCCGCTGTGGATGATGTCGGTCGCCGTCGCCTGTGGGAACACGTTCATCCTCAAGCCCGCCGAGAAGGCGCCGCTCACCGGCACCCGACTCGTGGAGATGTTCGCCGATGCCGGCTTGCCGCCGGGCGTCGTTGGCGTGGTGCAGGGGAGCAAGGATGTCAGCGAACGGCTCATCGCCAACCCCCATGTTCAGGCGATTTCTTTCGTCGGCACGTCTGCTGTGGCGGAGTCTGTCTACAGCATCGCGGCGGCTAACGGCAAGCGTGTTCAGGCGCACGGCGGAGCGAAGAACCATCTGCTCATCCTGCCCGACGCCGATCTGGAGCACATCCTGCCCGACCTGATTGGATCGTGCTTCGGCTCTGCGGGACAGCGCTGTCTTGCCGGGAGCGTGCTGGTGGCGGTCGGCGATCGGGTTCGACAGGACGCTGTCGTCGATGCCTTCATCCGCGCGGCGAGCGGACTCAAGCTGGGAGACGGCCTGGACGACACTGCGACGCTCGGTCCCGTGGTGAACCCAGAACAGGAGAAGCGGATCCGGGCTGCGATCGAGCGTGGGGTGGCGGAAGGAGCCCGGCTTCGCCTCGACGGCCGTTCCCAAACCGTACCTCACAGGCCGCGCGGTTGCTTCCTCGGGCCGACCGTCTTCGACGATGTGACACCGGAGATGTTCGTCGGTCGGGAAGAGATCTTTGGCCCGGTGGTGAGCCTCATGCGCGCCCCAGACTTGGACGCGGCTATCACGTTGACGAACCGTAGCCGATACGGCAACACAGCTTGCCTTTTCACGCAATCCGGGGCGGCGGCCCGCACCTTCCGTGAACGCATCCAGGCCGGGATGCTCGGCATCAATGTCGGCGTACCGGCGCCGATGGGGTTCTTTCCGTTCGGCGGCTGGAAGAATTCGATTTATGGTTACCTCAATACGCAGGGTGCTGACGCCGTTACTTTCTACACGCGAAAGAAAGTGATCACAGAACGCTGGTTCGGTGCCGAGGCGCCGAAGGATGGATGGGTTTGATCGAACAGGCAAGTTGGGGCGCCGGCGACCGGAGTTCTGGCGGAGAAAAGGGGTAGAGTGGATTGTTAGAACTGGTGTGATATTTTTAGTTATAGATTCATTGAATTGTGAATGCGCAGGTGTCTGTGGGTGGCGTGTCGTATCCCACCCTGAACCGCGGAGATCCACTCGCTGCCATCTTCCACAAACCCGCCAACTCGAAGCTTTCGTCAAGGCAATCGTCGACGCCCGTGAGGAGCTTGCCGACGTAGCTCTTGTGGTAGCGGATGCCTAACTCCTTCTCGATCACCCCAGCGATGCGGGCACGGATCCAGACTTGACCGCGAAAGCCGTAGTCCTCCGCGCCATGCCGGAGGAACTCCGCAATCAGGCGTCTCTGCTTGAGCGAGAGCGGGGGCGGCCCAGCGAGGGGTGGGCGGAGGAAACGTCGGGGCCGCCCTCCCTCACGCGTGCGAGCCAGCGCGAGATGGTCTCCACGCGGACATCCAGGGTCTTGGCAATGTCACCTTGATGCCGGCCTCGCCCTGTCAACTCCAACGCTCGAAGCTTCCGCCACTCTCTCGCGTCGCCAGTGGTGTGGCTCCGGTCGTCCATGTCCCCGATTCTACCGACCGGGAAACTTGATCTTCTTTATGCGGCGGTCAGTTAGGATTGGCGTTACCGCCAAAATGGAACGCTTGTCCAGAGAGGGTCACGGTTCACTGGGCCGTCCGAGTGAGGAACTCTCGCGGTAACGCTCAGGTTTATGGCCAATTATAAGCGATCTTTCCTAGCCCGCATGTTTGCCGTAGACTTCCTTTCCGGACTTTGAGCCAGTACCATTAAGATTCAATGTGAACAAAGACTCGTTTTTGATCCGATCGCGATCAAATCCACGTGGTCGTTGAAAGCGGTGATAGATTGAAATGTGGCGGTCCATCGCGGCCTCTCGATTGACTCGATCCGGGGTTAAAGTCTATGGCAGGCCCAGCGAACGAGAGGATGGGTGGCACCGAGGGCCTTGGACCATTCGCAAGGGGGACCGGAGGCGTTGGCCGCACAACGGGGGTTGGGGACCCTGCCGAGGCGCTGAAGATGGCCATGCGCCATCATGAGGAGGGGCGGCTTCAGCAGGCGCGACTCATCTACGAGCGTATCCTTGGGCAGGATGCAAACTGTGCGGATGCATGCCACTTGCTTGGCCTGATCTTCCTCCAGCAAGGAGCGGTACGCGAAGGGGTTGATTTGATTAACCGGGCGGTTGCTCTCCAACCGGGAGAGGCTGTCTATCAGGTCAACCTGGCCGAAGGGTATCTCGCGCTCGGCGAGCTCGACCGGGCCGTCGGGTGTTGCCGGATGGCGCTCCGGCTGGACTCGCGCTCGGCGGATGCGGCCCATAACCTGGGACGGATCTACCTGGCGATGGGGAGGCGAGAAGACGCGGTGGCGCAATTCCACCAGGCGGTCCGGGTCCGGCCCGATTTCACGCTGGCACACAACAGCCTCGCCAACACGCTCCGCGAGCTGGGTGACATTCCGCAGGCGGTCGAGCATTTCCGGCGGGCCTGCGCGCTGGCGCCGAAGCGGGGGGAACTGCACAGCAACCTCGGGCAAATCCTCCTGGAGCACGGCGAAGCGGAGGAGGCGCTGGGGCACTGCCGCGAGGCGGTCCGGCTCCTTCCCCAGATGGCCGAGGCCCATTGCAACCTGGGGAACGTCTTGCGGGATCTCGGCCAGTTGACGGAGGCCAAGGGCTGCTACATGGAAGCCCTCCGCCTCAACCCCGACCTTGGGATGGTCTACAACAACCTGGGGCAGGCGCTTCAGGAGGAGGGGCTGCTCGACGAGGCTGTCGCCTGGTACGAGCGTGCCCTGGAGCTCGAGCCAAACTGCGCCCGGTTTCTCACTCACCTGGCCAGTACCTTTGCCGAGCAGGAGAAGTCCGAGGAGGCGCTCGTCACCTTTGAGCGCGCCTTGCGGATCGACCCGGGCTATTACCAGGCGCACAGCGGTCTCGGGTCACTCTGTCGCGACCTCGGCCGCTACAAAGAGGCCGAGACGCAATACCGTGAGGCGCTCCGGCTCAAGTCCGACCTGGCCGGCGCCCATTGTGCGCTCGGAGAGATGGCCGAGGAGATGGGGGACCAGGAAACCGCCGAAGCGAGCCTGCGCGAGGCCCTGCGGCACGACTCCAAGTTCCCGGGCGTCTACGCCCACCTCGCGACCTTGCTCCGCTCCCGCCTGCCAGATGCGGACCGTCAGGCGCTCGAGCGGTTGCTTGAGGACCCCAAGGTGCGACCGCTCGGTCGCGCCAATCTGCTGCACGGCCTGGCGAGCTTCCACGACGCGACCGGCGACTACGATCGGGCCGCTGAATGCCTCGAGCAGGCCAAGACCATCCAGCGCGCCGAGTGGGCCAGGCGGAGTCGGCTCTACGAGCCGGCCGACCACGAGCGGTACGTGGAGCAGGTTCTGGCCACGTACTCTCCCGAGTTCTTCGCCCGCGTGCGTGGATTCGGGTTGGAGAGCGAACGCCCTGTCTTCATCTTCGGGCTGCCGCGGTCGGGCACAACCCTTGTCGAACAGGTCCTGGCCAGCCACTCGCAGGTCCACGGAGCCGGCGAGCTTACCCTGGCGCAGGAGTCGTTTCGGACGCTCCCCACCGTCATGGGCCTGGACGAAGCCCCGTTAGAGTGCGTCGGCCGCCTTGATGCCACACACGCGCGACGACTGGCGCGCCGCCACCTCGACCGCTTGCAGGAGCTGAACCGGGATGCCGCACGCGTGACCGACAAGATGCCCGACAATTACTCGCACCTTGGGCTTTTGGCCACGCTTTTCCCCCGCGCCAAGTTCATCCACTGCCGGCGCGACCTGCGCGACATCGCCGTCTCGTGCTGGATGACCAATTTCCGGGCGATCCGCTGGAATGTTGATCCCGACGCGATGGCTTCCCGGTTCCGAACCTACCGCCGCCTGATGGATCACTGGGGTCAGGTGCTGCCGATCTCGATACTCGAGGTCCACTACGAGGAGACGGTGGGCGACCTCGAGGCCGTCGCGCACCGGCTGGTCGAATGGTGTGGCCTGGAGTGGGAGCCTGCCTGCCTTGCGTTCCACGAGCACGGCCGGCCCGTGCGGACCGCCAGTGTCAATCAGGTGCGTCGGCCGCTTTACAAGAGCTCTTTGGCGCGCTGGAAGAACTACGAACGGGCTCTCGGCCCGCTTTTTGAGAAGCTCCCGACGTGAACGTGACCGGCGCGGAGGCCGGGCCGAATTCGCCGTGGTCAACCGGATGGGAAGGACTCTCGACGACGAACCACCCGACTGTTTGACACCCGAGGGTTCCGATGACGTCGATCTGGCTCTCTCCCTGGAAGCGTTGGTTCCGGCCCATCTGGACACCCTGGGCACGGTCTGTCGGAAGTCAGCCATGTCGGTCCTTCCGCCCGCGTCCGGAGGCCCTCGATAATCGGACGCTCCTCAGTACGTTCACGGTCAACAACACCCAGGACCACGGCAACGGATCGCTCCGCTGGGCCATTGGGCAAGCTGCCTCCGGCGACACGATCGATTTCTCCTCGACCCTCTCCGGCGCGACGATTGAGATCAGCTCATCTTCACTGGATATTGACAAGAAACTGACGATCATTGGCCTTGGCGAAGGGAAGCTGACGATCAGCGGGTCCGGTCTGTCCAGTTCGGGCTCGAACGCGTCAATCGTGTATGTGCAGAACGGCGGGGCCCTGTCGATTTCCAATGTAACGATCTCCGGAGGCAACGACGCCCGGGCCGGCGCGGGGATTTATGACTCGGGATCCCTCACGCTCCGCAGTGTGTCGATGCGCAGTAATGTCGCCCAGAAATTCGCCACGGGGTCCGGCAGCCAGGGGGGCGGCATCTACGTCAAGAGTCATGCCAGCCTGATCGTCACTGGCAGCCAATTCATTCAAAACAAGGCATTGAACGCGGCTGGGGGGGCCGTTCAAGGAGGAGCGATCTTCGCAAGCGATGCGGCCAAGGTCTCGCTCAGTGGAGACAAGTTCACCGAGAATGCCGCGTCGGGGAATCAGGCAGGTAGCGCCAACATCAGCCAGGGGGGCGGCGTCTACTGGAAGGGAGGGGGCAGCCTGATGATCACCGACTGCTCCTTCCGAGGCAATCTGGCGCAGTCCAGCCAGAACGCCGAGGCCCAGGGCGGAGCCGTCTTCGCGTCGGGTGGGACCAAGGTTGCGCTAACCAACGATTCCTTCTTCTCGAACGCCGCTCAGGGTGGCGCGGCTGGTGGCAATGCCCAGGGAGGCGGTGTTTACTGGTCGGGATCCGGCGCATTCAAACTCGGCAACTCGACATTCACGCAAAACACGGCAAAAGGTGGTACGGGCACTGCGGTGACCAAGACAGGTGTCGCAGGAGGGACTGGAGGGGAAGCCCAGGGAGGCGGTCTGTACGTGAAAGGTGTCCAGGGCGCGACCATTCCAATCGCGAACGTGACGTTCGAGAAAAATGTCGCTCTGGCAGGGTCTGGCGGTAACGGTGCGAGCGGAGGCCATAAAAAGAAGGGGGGCACCGGCGGCGAGGGGGGTGATGGCAGCGGGGGAGCCCTCTACTGGGCGGGCGGCAACGCCATGTTCACGAAGGACACCTTGAACTCGAACCGAGCAGTCGCGGGCGCCGGCGGCAAGGGAGGCACCGCTAACGGTACTTCAAAGGTCACCGAATCCAAGGCCGGCGACGGCGGGCGCGGAGGCTCCGGCTCTGGCGGCGGACTCTACTGGGCCGGAGGCAGCGCGACGTTTATCTCCACGTCCATGAACAACAACGAGGCTGTTGGGGGCCATGGAGGAAACGGCGGTTTCGACAACATAAGCAAAGGGACGGGCGGCAACGGAGGGAACGGCGGCGATGCGCAGGGCGGCGCCCTGTATTGGTCCGGCGGCACGCTCACGCTCACAGGCCCGACCCTGAACGACAATACCGCCCTGGCAGGCACCGGAGGGAACGGCGGCACCAAGGCGATAACCCACTCAACCGGTCACGGAGGACAGGGAGGAAACGGAGGCTTGGCCTATGGAGGTGCCCTCGACGCCCCGTCCGGTACGAGTCTCGCCCTGACCAAGGGAACGATCAAAGGCAACCAGGTCCAGGGCGGAAACGGCGGGTCGGGAGGCATCGGGGGGACCGGCGTCAAGGCGAGCGTGAGTGCCGGCGGCGGCTACGGCGGGGGGGTCTACTGGGGGGGTGGCAACGCGACGCTTGGCAGCAATGCGGTGACGAGTAATCGGGCCACGGGCGGAAACGGCGGCCGCGGTGCCGCCGGTGGCTTCGGCGCCCAGGGAGGAAATGCCGGGTCGGGAGTTGGCGGCGGCCTGTATTGGGTCAGCGGCAAGGGCACCCTTAGTAACAACACGTGGAAATATAACAAAGCCAATGGGGGCAAGGGTGGGAGCGGCGGTGCCGGTCAGGACGCACCGTCGACACCGATCAACGGCGGTGCTGCCGGGGCCGCCGGCAGCGGTCTCGGAGGCGGTCTGTACTGGAATAGCGGCAATGCCACGCTGACGGGTGAGACGCTCGTGGGCAATCTCGCTGGTGGAGGCGCCGGCGGTAAAGGAGGCGCCGGCGCGTCTATCCAGAAAAAGGGCAAGGATGGTGGTGGCAACGGGGGCACCGCCACGATAGGCGGCGTTGGCCAGGGGGGCGGCCTTGACTGGGCCAGCAGCGGTACCGCGACCTTCATTAGCGATACGTTCACGGCCAATTTCGCCAACGGAGGCACCGGAGGGAACGGCGGCCAGGGGGGCTCCGGTGAGGTGGGCAAGGGCGGATTCGCCGGCTCGAGCGGCAACGGTGGTGCCGGTCAGGGGGGAGGGATCTACTGGGGAACCAGCAGCGGAACCCTGACCTCCGTCAATCTGACATCCAATGGCGCCGTCGGTGGTGCCGGAGGCGAGGGCGCTCAGGGTAGCGACGGGCATAGCGGTGGCGGTGGCGGAAACGGTGGCGACGGACAAGGTGGCGGCATTGACTGGGTGAGCGGCGTCGGAACGCTGAACAACGTCTCCCTGACCAAGAACCAGGCCAAGGGTGGAGGCGGCGCCAATGCCGGCGACGGCGGTACTCACTTTGACCCTGGCGACAAGAGTAACGGCCTCAGTGTCGCTGGAGGCGCAGGTGGCGCCGGCGGTAGTGGCGGCGACGGCCTGGGTGGAGGGATTTACTGGACCGCCGGCACCGGATTCCTGAATCACAGCAGCCTCGTTAGCAACCAGGTTAGTGGTGGTTCCGGCGCCCAGGGAGGCCGGGCAGGTTCCGGTGGTTGGGGCAGGGATGGTAACGATGGCACCCCCCCCGGCACCGGCCACAGCGGTGCCGGCGGCGGCTCGGGGGGCGGCGGAGGAGGCGGCGGCAATGGCCTGGGGGGCGGTCTCTACTGGTCCAGCGGAACCGGCACACTCATCAGCACCTCAGTCTCGAAGAATCAGACCGTTGGGGGCAGCGGCGGTAATGCTGGAGACGGCGGCGCCGGCGGTTTCGGGGGCCCAGGCGGCGTCTCGGCGGGAGGAAGTATAGGAATCGCTGGCTTGGGGGGATCCGGAGGCGATGGCGGCAGGGGAGGCAGCGCCGGACTCAGCCAGGGGGGCGGGATTTATTGGACCGGGGGCCAGGGTACGATCAGCGGCGGCACTCTGGCGGGCAATGTCGTCAACGAGAACACGCAAGTCGGTTCTGGAGGGACCGGCGGCAAAGGAGGGAACAGCTCATATCGTCCCGGCAAACATGGCAGTCCCGGATTGCCCGGAAACACGCCCACCCCTCAAGGGGGAGGAATCGCCTGGGTCGGGGGAGTGGGGAACCTCACCGATAACTCTCTGACGAGCAACCGCGTCAATGCGGTAGACGTGGTCGGCCAGGGGGGAGGCATCTATCTGACGGCGAACCTGACCCTCGACAGCAATACCTTCAAGAAGAATGTGGCAAACAGCCAGGGAGGCGGCCTCTACGGAACAAGTAAAGCCGTCGCTGTGGTAAGTCAGGACCGATTCACGAGTAATCTCGCCCAGGGGATCCTGGGCGCCGGCGGCGGGGCCCAGGGGGGCGGTATTTACTGGAATGCCGGCATTGGCAAACTGACGCTCAGCAAATCCACCTTTGTGAAGAACATCGCCCACGGTGGATCGAGTACAGCAACACGCTCAGCCATGGTGGGATCCCGAGGTGGTAACGCTCAGGGGGGTGGTCTCTTCGTCGAGAGCAAAGCTTTGGCTCCCCAATCCCTCGTATTGTCGACCCTCACGTTCCAGAGCAATCAGGCCCGAGGCGGGAGCGGTGGCGGTGGCCAGCGTGGGGTCCAGGGCATGGCTGGAGGCAATGGTGGAACGGCTGAAGGGGGTGGGATTTACTGGTCGGGTGAAGGCACCGCGGACCTAGACGGATCCACCTTCACCAAAAATCGCGCCAGCGGCGGTGTTGGTGGCGAGGGGGGTAGTCCGTACGACATAAGCAGCAGTGACGGCGGCAACGGCGGCAGCGGTGGCGCCGCACTCGGCGGCGGCATCTATGCGACGGGCGGGTCGTTCCACCTTTCGATGAGCCAGTTTACTCAGAATCAGGCCGTTGGGGGAAACGGCGGCTCTGCATCCGTCGGTAAGTTTGGTTACCAAGGGTACGGAGGCAACGGCGCCGGCGGAAGTGGCGGCGGAGTGGACTGGACCGGCGACACGCTGACGTCGTCGGGCAACTCGTTCGCCAGCAACCAGGCCGTTGGGGGCGGCGGTGGCTCTGGCCGCGTCACGGGCACCGGCCACCCCGGCACCGGGGCCAACGGGCAAGGGGGCGGGATCTACTGGTCCGGCGGCCAGGGCACTCAGGTCAATACAACCCTCGGCAAGAACCTGGCCGTCAACGGGAGTCCCGGCAACGCCCAGAACCGCGGGGCTGCACCAGGAGGCCAGGGAGGAGGCGTCTACCTGACGTCGGGAGCCTCCCTCACCATGGTCAATGTCACTGTCGCGGACAACTCGGCCGCGACGGGGGGAGGCATGCTCAATAATGCGAGCTCCCTGGCGTTGACGAACGCGCTCATCGCAAACAACAACGCCGGCACCGGAGCCGACGTGAGCGGCACGATCCAGAGTGCGAACAACAGCCTGATCGGGACGCCTTCCGGCAGCGGCTACACCATCTCCTCCGGCAGCGATAACCTGCTCGGCGTCGACCCCAAGCTTGGCGCGCTGCAAAACAATGGCGGTCCGACACTGACGTTCGCCCTCTTGGCCGGAAGCCAAGCTATTGCGGCAGGGTCCCAGAGTGCCATCAAGAATCCTCCCTTCAGCGGCCCTCCGTTTACCGACCAGCGCGGCCCGGGCTTCAACCGAATCATCAACAACGTCGTCGCCATCGGTGCCTACGAATATCAGCCACCGGAGACCACGACCACAGTGACCAGCTCGGACAGCTCCTCAACGTCCGGCGAATCCGTCACGTTCACCGCCCAGGTCGTCGCGGGCGCGCCTGGATCCAACCCGATCCAGGGGACAGTCACCTTCACGGACGTCACGAGCGATGGCAAGAGCACGGTCCTTGGTACGGTTTCCGTGAACAGCCAGGGGGTGGCCGACCTCAGCACGACGAGTCTGCCCGTCGGCAGCCAGACGATCACCGCGCACTACAACGGTGACTCCCAGGGCGATTACGGCTTCAGTCCGAGCTCGGCGAGCGTGTCGCAGAATGTCACGGCACTCATCAAGTTCTTTACCACGATCACGGTCACGAGCAGCCCCAACCCCTCCGAGGGCTCGAACCTGACACCCATTACATTTACCGTCACGCTGCACTATCAAACGTCCGATGCCCCGAAGCCAACGGGCACATTCTCACTCAGCATAGGCGAAACGACCTTCGCTCACGCGTCGGCCGCCATGAACGACAACACCTGGGTCTTCACGGACTACAAAGACTTTATCTCGGCCGGCGATTACCGGGTGACGGCGTCCTACAGCGGCGATTCGAATTACGCGGCGAGCAGCCAGGTCCTGACACAAAAGGTCAACCCTGTACCCGTTCCGACGTTAACGTTGACGTCTTCGCCGAATCCGTCCACGTTCGGCCAGTTGGTGACCTTCACGGCCACCGCGAGTCCCTCGGACGGGCGCGGGATTCCTTCGGGGACCGTGATCTTCGTGGACACCATCACGGGTACCCCCGTGTTCCTGGCAACGGTGCCTCTCGATAGCAAGGGACAGGCTATATTCGCCACATCTTCACTTGATGCTCCGACACACCTAATTCAAGCGATCTACGATGGTGACTTCCCGATCTATGCGCCTGCCTACTCGAATCCCGTCTCTCAAACGGTCAAGGCCGACGTCACGAGCGGGCTCTCCGTCCAGCTTGGCGCGGCCCGACACGTGCGCGGCGGCTTTGTTCAGACCGTGTCCCTGGAGAATATCAGCGGCAGCGCAATCACTGGACCGCTCTATCTCGTCCTCGACCGGTTATCGCCAGGGGTACGCCTGCTCGGAGCGGAGACGGTCGACCTGGCAGTGATGAGAGCCGGACGTCTGCGCGTGATCCGCACGCCGGTGGCGAGCGGAGCCACACGGCTCTTGGCCCCGAGCGGTCGCCCGTATGTGGTCGCCTCCGACAGTTCTCAGGTCCTCAGCCGTGGAGGCAAGATCGTCCTTCAGCTTCACTTCCGCGGTCGGTCCGCCGGCAGACTGCAGTTCGTGCCCCGAGTGTTCGCCGGAATCAATACGTCCGACGTTTGAAGGTCCGCGACCGCATCCTGAACCCACCCGAGCGCCCACGATTCGTGGAGAAGGTCATTAGCGCGCGGTTCCAAGGGAGTATGTATGTAGACGCCCTCCGTTGGCGCAGTGGCATTGCCACGCATGTTTTTCTAACGACTCCGTCTCGGCGTCTCCAGGTCTGCACGGTGACTGACGGCCGGCTAAGACATTTTTCTTCTGTGCTCCCCATTTTTCGGTCGCACTACTTGATTTGAGCCGCGGGATACGATTCGATAGACTTCGAAGATGAAGGATGGTGATTTGAAGTTAGTGTTGATCCTGGAGATGACGCCGGCATGAGAGGGAGATCCAAATTGAGCTCGCGATTGAGAGTAGTCGCCGTGTTCGGGCTGTGGCTGCAAGTGGGCTGTTCGGACTCCGTCGAGATGCCCCCTGTAAAATCCACGAGCCCTGACTCCGCTCGCGCGTCCGCGCAACCGGCAGAGAAGGCCGCCTTGCCTTCTGAGCGCGTCGGGCTGACCCCTTCGCTCGCAGTGAGCTCGGCGATATCGTATGAGCTCTACCCCTCGAACAAGATCCGGCTCGGCCAAGAATACCGGCTCGACAAGTCGGAGGAGCTCGATCCTCGCTCATCGGAGAGTACCTTCCCTCCGTGGCCGAAACGGGAGAACTTCACCGACCGGATCTGCATTCAGGACGTTGGTGACAAGCCCGGTCGAATCGAGGGTATTGGAAAAACCACCGGTGGCACCGTCACAGACTCGAGACACTTCCTCGACCTCTTTCAAATGCCTGAAGTCTACTTCAGCGACGGTGGAAGGAAAACCATTCCGGAACCGGTCCGGGAGTTCGCGGCGATGTTCGAGGGCGGGGAGCGGGAATTGACTTTCGGTTTCGCTGTGAGCAGGGACGTTGGATTTCTTATGATTTCTTCCCCAAAATATCTCTGCGAAAAAAGAGAAAACGCCATTAAACATAGATATGTAGAATATATTGTGTTTAGTGCCAAGCTCGCCGTTGTCACAAAGTTGCAGTTCAAGAACGCGGACGACCTCAAGGAGTTCCGGCGCAGATTTGGCGAAGTGAATCCGTTCAGTGAGGCCCGGGGGGACGCGCGTGTGCAGGAGATCTCAGGATTCTTGAAGGATCGGGCATCCCTCTCAATCAATGCGATCCAATTGGGCGGGGATTCCAGTGCGACGTCGTCGATCATCGAACAGTTCAAACAGCGGGCTGATCGGAACGACGTAAGAGAGGCTAAGGCGGCGATCGATTCGATCGACAAGACATGGTCTGAGAGTCTGAAAAAAGATCCCGTCTCCGACGTGGACCTGGGCTATTGGGCGATCATTTCGCTGGGAATACAGGCTTATCGCTAATGAGTCGTCCCTGAAAAACCGGATCGCATCTCTTCCTGAACTCAACTGGCCCGCGCTGCTTTGACACCTTGGGTCGAAACAAACATTCAAACGAGACAGGAAAAAAGCGGATTCATCAGCTTGAGGAAGTCGTACCCAGCCGCGGTAGAGCAACTTGAGTCAGTACGTATCCGCTTTGCTCTTCCCATGGCCACGATGAGGAAGCCCATTCCTTCATGTCGTCATGATTTTTTCATTCCGCCCGCAGGCTCTGTCGGTCACGGCGTCGGCTTCCCAGCGCCAGGGCAGACCCACAGGCAAGGCTGATTCCGCCAGCGACGAACGCCAGCCAATAGCGATCGAGGGACGTCGCGGTCGAGGGTTCTTCGACGTGGTTTCGGACGATCCCGTCGGATTTGAGGTGGCCCAGGAACGATTCGGGGGCGAACTCGGATTCCGGGATCGGGCCGAAGCGGCATTCCGTGACCTCAAGGCGGGCCGACCACGTCGGTGTGGTAGGAGCGAGGCTGTTCGCGGTACAGGCCCGGAAGATCGGCCGGTCCCCCTGGTGGTCGTACTCGTACCGGGCCTCGGACCGGTGGCCCAAGTTCTCCCCGTGCACGGAGCGGACGACGAACAGGTCGTCCGCGTCGAAGACGAACGTCGTAACCGCTGGGTCGCGGCCGTTGACCTCCGGGCTGGCCCGCAGTCGGAGCGTTACGAACCGGTGGCCGTCGCTGACCCTGGCGCTAAGCTCGACGACTTCGTCGTCGGTCGCAATACCGCCATGCTGGTATTGCGAAGGATATGCGAGCAAGATCAGACCGCCATGGACTGCGGGTTCCGCCACCATGGTGGAATGATTGTTGATTCCTTGAAGTGTTATCCGGTAGGACTGCTCGCGGGAATCGCGTAAATCTTCGCTGATCGTCTACGGCTCGGTCGTCGGCCCCAGATCGAACAGTTCGGGTTGGCGAGATACGCCAAGTCGGCTTCTCCCTTGTCCGTTTTGCGGAGGCGGGCCAACGGGCCGGAGCGAAGCAGTTCTTGCCACACCTCGCGTTCATGTCCATCACTGCTGGAGTGATGGACCGTCGTGAGACGGATGTGCTCATAAGAAGCGAGCAGGTGGTCCGCCGCAGCGAAATAGTCGGCCACGAACACATCCCAGGCGGTCCGGTCGACGCCGGGGCCGAGCTTGAGACTCTTGAGCCAGACGCGGGTGAGCGGTCCGGCACGCCGCGCGATCTTCTCGGTATCCGCCCAGAAGGCGGTGTCCAGTTCATCGACTCCGATCCCCAGAATGGCGCGGCAGTCGGCCTCGAACGTGGTCTGTTGGCAAGTGGTGTACAGCTTCAAGAATCGCTCGGGACCGTACACCCGGAGAAGGTAGTTGACGAACGGGGCACCCTGGCTATAGGCCGCCGGCCCCGAATACCAATACCAGTCCGGGGCGATCAGTTGTCGTAGGGTCAAACTCCGCCCCGCCTCGCGATCGTCCCAGGCGGTACAGGCGAGTTCCTCGGCGGGTCGCTCCGGGCCGTGTAATTCCGGGTGATGACGCAGTGGGCGACCTCATGGCGGTCCAGGTCCGTCAAGCCGTCGGCTCCGCGCTGGGACTGACCGACTTCGGACCCGATTGCCATGTCGTAAATGGCGCACTGCCGCAGGCCGAAGATCGGTCCCCGATACCAGACAATCGGCCAGGTCGCGGATTGGTCGAGCCGGGACAGTGCGCTTTCGACATGCCGGTCCATCGCGGCCACCAGGACCCGGGCGTCACTGGCCTTCGCCCCGACCATCGTCACCCACTTCCCTGGCGTTCGCACCGGGTAGAACCAGCGTGTCTCCAGGTCCACGAGGGGCCGGGCCAGCGGCGAGAAGATCTTGCTCGGCCACCCGGGGGGTATATGACGGTTGAACGCCGGTCGCACGGCCATCAGGATATGCCCGGCCAGGAACCAGAACGGTGCCGTCCCCACGAGCAGGCCCGCCAAAGCCCGGTCGCGTCGGGGGCCATAGATCAGGCGAACGGTCGCCGCGATCACCAGCCCGAGCCCCGCCGCGAACATCAGGACTGACAGGGCGAGCGGGAAGATCGGGTTCGTCTTCCAGATCCCTGAGGCGGTCAGTGCCGTCGCCAGGCCGAGGGCCCCGAGCCAGGCACCCCAGATGGTGAAGACACATCGGGCGAGCATCGGCAGACTCACGGCCAGGAGGTTAGCGGGCCTTACGCTCCATCTGGACAAGCCGAGTTTCTGCCCTGTCGCAGTCGAGCATGATGGACCGTGTATCCATCTTCCGGGGGACAACCAGGACATTAGTCTGACGAACGTCGGAAGGGTTTGTCAATCGAGTTCGTCCGAGGAACGAGATTACGCCAATAGATTTGAAAATATTAGATGTAGCGAATTTTTTATCTTGGTGGCTCGGCTTTTCCCGCCCCTCTTGCGGAAGAAAGAGCAGGAGGACGAGGATTATCGAGGGCACTAGTGATTCTTCTTTGACGGGATAAAGGGGCGGAAGGGGGTACCATTGGGACTATGGGACGAGCGGTCATGTATGGCAGCGTCGGTCCAAGGCCTTCCCGATCCAGGACGATGCCTCCTTGGTGCGGGAGTTTCGGTAGGTGGAATGCGTTGCGTGCGGAGTTGGTAGCGCGCTAAACAGTGGAAATGATCAAGCTTGCCGCTGTGGCAGGGGGGCGATCCGTGACTCTGAGAAGGCTGGCCCGCGGATCGTGACAAGGACTGGATAGAGCGAGTGAACACGCCGCTGCCGGCTGGTGACCTGTGGCGTGTTCGCCTATTGTCCGAGCGATGGCATGCGTGTGGCGACGAATCATGGACGCTTGAGACCGTCAAGCGGTTGGTGTTGAAGTCGCCGATGCGCTCCCGGGAATGTCCGTGCAAAGAGGAGAATGGCCGATCAGTCGTTCTGTCCCCCTCTTTATCCATGATCGAGCATAGTTGGCGAGGGCCCACCTGGACGTGGGTTAGCTGGGAAGGGCAACATCGTGGTAGATTTCTTGCACATCATCGCAATCGTTGAGCATGCCTAGCAATTTTTCGAACACACCCAAATCTTCCCCGCTGAGAGTCTTGCTGGCGTGGGGAAGAAAAGTGATTTCCTGGACTTCCAACTCGAGCCCGGGGAACGCCTCAAGCAGGGCCGTTTTCGCTTTGTAGAACTCAGCGGGAGGGGCGAAAACCGTGGTGGTGCCATCCTCGCATTCGACCTCGTCGACGGCAACGTCCGCAGCGAACATCGCCTCGATCACTTTCTCTTCGTCGTCACCCTTGAAGGAAAGTACCGCCAAGTGATCAAAAGACAGCACAACGGATCCATTAGCAGCCAATTTGGACCCGGTCTTGTTGAAACAACTGCGAACATCGGAGATGGTACGTGTACTGTTGTCGGTCAAGCAATCGACAATGACTAAGGAGCCGCCGGGACCAAACCCCTCATATCGCGCGGATTGAAAATCCTCGCCTCCCGTGCCAGCCGCTTTCTGGATCGCCTTTTCAATCACATGGCTCGCCACGTTGTCGCGCTTCGCTTTTTCGACGAGGTTGCGCAGACTCGGATTGGCGTTCGGGTCGGGCACGCCATTCTTGGCCGCCATGTACAGTTGTCTTCCGTACTTGGAATAGAGCTTTGACTTCTGAGCGGCGGTTTTGAAAATCGACTCTTTGCGCTTCTCGAAGATCCGTCCCATACGAATTCCGCCTTCTCATGTTCCCAACGGAGCCAAGCCTCGACCGGTTTCGTCCCATCATTATAGAGAAAATGAGCTTCGGCAACAATTCAACCGGCGCCGACGAATAGCCGGGCTGGTCAGCGTGCGAGCGGCCAATGGGCCTTTTGAGCAGGCCGGCCGCTGTTGCCGCGGGAGCGCGGGGTGGCGAGGGCCGCTCGTCGAGCTTCCGGGCGAGGGCGGTGACCTGGGTAAGGGCGTCGGTAAGTTGAGCGCGGAACGGCGGCGATCAACGCATCGCGTTGGCGGCATCCGGGGTAGTCGCGTTAGAAGGGTTTTGGGGACACCATCCCCATCGAGTGCTCACTCTCATCAAGCACGTAAATAGGGATGAACGACAGTCCGGCACCAACCGCCCGCCGGAAAACAGCGAACCGATCGCGATTTTCTGCTCACGGGCAGGCGTTTGGACTCTAACCCGTTGGAACGGCGTCCTGGACACCGATATGCCGAGCTATTGTTGATCGTCGCAGCCCGCAATGCCGGAATGTCAGCACTTGGCGATGAACGATCGATCCTCGGGCAACCGAAAAGGGGATCTAGGATTAGAGTTGAAGGGTATTTGTCGTAACTCGTTGTAATCAAATAGCTTAACTGGGAGGGGCGGGTTTGAGCCTAGTTCTACGATCTTCTGGTGACACGGCTGCTACGTAACGATGATATTGGAACTCAATGAGTCAATTGAACTTACATTCTCGCAAGCATTCCGTGTAACAATGCTTCGCTCGCCCGGCCAGCATGTGCAGAAGGCGCACGGCCGAAAGGGCATTCGTCCGCGAAGCCATTAACCATGCCGATGCGTGGGCCGATCATGCAGATGGTATTGAGATCTTTTCAAGTCGTTTGTTCACTTGGCGTTTGATCTCGTGCCGGGGCCCCGTCAGGCGGTTGGCTCCTCAGGATCTTTTTCCGCCGAAGATGAGGACGATGCTCGCCGCTACCGAGAGTTGCCGTGCGATCTCACTGGCGAATCCCGTCCTGCGTCACAGTCTCTGTAAGAGGGAGCCAGTGAGAGCAAACGCGGGCAGAGATTGCGGTGTTGGGACGAAGAAATCGAACCAACACCGCTCGTGGATTACTTCAGCGGGAGCAGCCAGGGTTTGGACAGCAGAGTGACGTTAGTCCGCCCGGTGGTCCAGTCGCGGTAGTGCTCCCCGACGTTGTCATGGCTCCGTGCCGCATGATAGCGAGCGCCAGGGTAGACGATATAGGACGAACTGGCGGGAGCGGGCCGGGGCGCGACGGAATAGGGATAGTATCCATAGGCGTTGTAAAAGCCGGGCCGGGCGTAGGAGGGAAGAGTCAACTGTTGGGCCTTTGCCGGTGTGCCCCCCATTCCCCAGGCATTGCCAATCACCAACATGCCCGCCACGAATGTCTTTTGTACGCGATTCATCGTAAATCTCCTGAAATAGTGATTTGTGAGAAGTTTGGATATGATGGCTCGTTGTGCGAGATCCATCATGGTAACCCTCGGTAGGAACGAGGGGTGAAAACGTCTGGTGTTCCGTATCCGGAGTTGACGTTTCGCGACCGAGGTCGTTGGGGCCGTCAACACCGGAGTTGAATGCCGATCGGTGTCACCAGTCGATCAGTGCGACACGGCGGACCGAGCGAAAAGGCCGGTTTCGTGCGGCGGACGTTCTCGATCCGGAAAGACCAACCCCCTCATTTGGAGTTCCTCCCAGGGGGTCAAGGAACGGCCGGATTGCAGGGCGGCGATGCGTAGCGGCTCGAGGTACTCGTCAGGGAAGACATGGTTTATCTGGGGCGCTGGCTCCGAGGAGGAACCGTGTCGAACATGAGGTTTGATCAGCGTGAAGGTCATGACTATGTCTCTTTGGGATGTTTCGTTGTCGTCGCTCTGCGGTGTCCGTCGCACTCATCTGCCCTTCAATCACGGACCGCGGCTTTGACCCGCCACCCCACGGCGAGATTTGGCGGAATGACTTGCGGATGCGTAAAATGAGCACGGTGAGAGCCAGTGGAAGCCTGCCTGCAGGAGGGATGCGATGGCGAGTGACGGCAGCGGATCTGTCACGCATTGGATCGGTGACCTTCAAGGTGGCGACATGGACAGCGCTGCGCGGCAGCTCTGGGGCCGCTACTTCGACCGGCTCGCCCGGTTGGCCCGCATCAAACTAAAGGCTGTCCCACAGGGACCCGCGGACGAGGAGGACGTGGCTCTGAGCGCCTTCCATAGTTTCTGCGAGGGAGCCGCCGCCGGTCGCTTTTCGAAGCTCGGTGGCCGCGACGACCTCTGGAGGCTTCTTGTCACGATCACTGCCCGCAAAGCCGCCAATCAACTGCGACATGAGCATCAACTGAAGCGAGGCGGGGGCCGGGTCGTCAGGGAGGCCGCTCTGGATCAGGGCGATCCGGAGGGCCGCAGGGCCCTGGCCGAGGTTTTGGGTGACGAGCCGACCCCCGAGTTTGCCGCGATGGTCGCCGAGGAGTGCCGGGTCCGTCTCGATAGCCTGGGTGACGAGACGCTCCGGCAGGTCGCCTTGCTACGGATGGAAGGTTACAGCAACGACGAGGTTGCCTCCCGCCTCGCGGTGAGCCTGCGTTCGGTAGAGCGGAAGCTGGAGGTGATCCGCAAGCGTTGGCACGCGGAGGAGCGGTCGTGAGTGGACATGTCACAGGCTCTGGTTCCCTCTCGGCAACGCACCTCGAGCATGTCGACTCGGTCTGCGATCGCTTCGAGCGGGCATTGAGGGCGGGAGAGCGCCCTCGAATTGAGGAGTATCTGGGGGGAGAGAACGAGCCGGCCCTCTCGGTCTTGCTTTATGAGATCCTGATTGCCGAGCTTGACTGGCGCCGTCGGCATGGCGAATTTCCGGAGCCGCCGGAATATCTCGCGCGATTCGCAACACGCGCTCCGCTCGTCGAGGCTGCCTTTGCGACCTCCATGCCCGCTGGACATCGGGCGGATTTGGCCTCGAATTCGTCCGGGGGGCTCGTTGTGGGATTTGGCGAAAAGTCTCACTCGAAAGCCGAAAGCGACTCCGATGGATCGGCCGCCACCAGCCAGCGGTTCCACATTCTGCGGCCGCTTGCCGAAGGAGGCCTCGGGATCGTCTCCGTTGCGTACGACAGCGAGCTCCACCGTGAGGTTGCCCTGAAGGAGATTCAGCGTCGGCTGGCCTTCCAGCCTGAGAGTCGCACCCGCTTCCTCCACGAAGCGGAGATCACCGGCGGCTTGGAACATCCAGGAATCGTGCCGGTCTACAGCCTCGGCTGGTATCCGGATGGACGGCCCTACTATGCAATGCGGCTGATCGAGGGGACGAGCCTCAAGCAGTCGATTACCAATTTCCACCAGATAGGCGCCTGCGATCCGGGTGCCCGAACGTTGACGCTTCGTAGGCTCCTGGATCGGTTTCGCGACGTCTGCGAAGCACTGGCGTATGCGCACAGTCGGGGGGTGGTGCATCGGGACGTCAAGCCCCACAACATCATGGTCGGCCGCTTCGGCGAAGCGCTCCTCGTGGACTGGGGCTTGGCCAAGGCGATGGGCCAGCTTGATTCCACTTCCGCTGCGGGATCGCGTCTATTAAAGCCTGTCGACTCCAACGGTACGGCCGAGACGGTCGCCGGCTTGGCGATGGGCACGCCAGCGTACATGAGCCCCGAGCAGGCCGGGGGCGTGACGGGCCGACTGGGACCGGCCAGCGACGTTTACGGCCTGGGAGCCACGCTCTACCACCTCTTGACTGGTCGGGCGCCGTTCGATGGGGACATTCGGGAGGTCGTGGATAAAGTCCGCCGCGGCGACTTCCCGAGGCCTCGTTCGGTTCGACGCGACATCCCGCGCTCGTTGGAGGCGGTGTGCCTGAAAGCGATGGCGCTGCTACCGGAGGATCGCTATTCCTCAGCCGGCGCCCTGGCCGATGACCTCGAGCGCTGGTTGGCCGACGAGCCGGTCTTGGCATGGCGCGAACCGCTCTGGGTCCGGGCGTGGCGATGGGTCAAGCGTCACCGTACACCCGTCATCGCGGCCTCATCGGCTGTGGTCCTGACCGCCCTCGTGTTCGGCGGGTGCGTCTTGTTATATTGTTTTGAACATGTGCATGTTACGTGGTCTTCGGACGCAGGACATCACCGCATTAAGAATTAAACGTATGGTCTTCTCTGCCGTTTGAGGCAGGAAGGTCTCAGGGGGATCGCGAAGCCTCTATTCCAAGGGCCCGATGAACTTGAGGACCTTACGAAGCCTTCGCGCCAGATGATCGGCTCAGGCACAAATGGGTGCCCCGCGGCTTGCGGGGGCCGTCGATTTCACGGAAGACGTCGAACAGCCAGGTGATTAGAAGCGGCCACCCTTGACCAAGCCTCAACGGGTGCGAGAAACAGGGGTGATGCGGCAGTTTGCATCAAGACCGCAGAACTTTGTAGTCCTTCTGTGGCCGGCGGGCGGAATCATGGCGAGCCGCAGCCGTGTCGGAATCGAGGCTTCGAAAGAGGGGCGAGCAGTATGGTCTCCGATGGGGGTGGAGAGAGAAAAAGGGGGCAGGGGTATGAGTCGATCACAGCGCACCGCCGAAGGGGGGGACTGGTTTACCATGCCCTCAACCGCGCTAATGCGCGACTTGCTCTCATAGAAGATCATGAAGACTACAGAGCGTTCGAGCGGGTTCTTGGAGAGGCGGTTGTGTGAAGAGGGATGCGGCTTTTGGCTTACTGTGTCCTGCCCAACCACTTCCACCTGGTGCTTTGGCCTCGTGAGGACGGCGAGTCGTCGCGTTTTATGCGTTGGCTGAGGATGACGCACACGCAGCGATGGCACGCGCATCGCCACATGGCGGGGTCGGGGCATGTTTATCAAGGGCGGTTTAAGTCTTTCCCTGTGCAAGATGACGGGCACTTCCTTGCAAGATTCAGGCTTGGGGCGAGATCTCGTAGGGTCTTGACGAGCAGTCGTATCGCACAGTGTTGTGCCCTATGGAGGCACTATTGAGGCACGAACATACGCAACTAAGTTAATGAATTGCCCCCGAATTCCGGTCCAAACGTTATGACGCTCTCGACTCAGTTGAGGTGCTCCCCATTTCTGGTCCAATCGTTATGCGATCCGGCGGTTCGCCGCCCGGTATTGCACCCGCCGCGAGCGGCAGGCGAGGCACCAACAACCGATGCCGGGTAGGCAACCTGTACCCGGCTTTCGGTGTTTCTAGCGTTCACTCTCGCTCATCCATGGCCTCGCAAGCCACGACCTCGTAGGGCTTACAACTGCGAAATGCCACCGTCGACGACCAGCTCGACCCCAACCACGTATCGGGACTCGTCGCTCGCAAGGAACAACGTCGCCTCGGCAATCTCCTCCGCTGTCCCGAGGCGGCCGACGGGTACCTGCGTCGCGAACTGAGCCTTCCTCTCTCGGACCTCTTCCGGCGTGCCGCCGAACTTATCCTGGAGCGGCGTATCGATCGCCCCCGGGCTCACCGCATTGACGCGGATCTTGCGATCCAGCAACTCGCGCGACCAGGAGCGGGCCAGGGATCGCACCGCCGCCTTGGACGCGGCCAGCACCGATAGCCCGGGAAATCCCACTTGATTGATGAATGACGTGTTGAGGATGACCGAGCCGCCCTCGCGGAGGATCGGCGAGACCGCCTGCATCGAGAAGAAGACCCCTTTGACGTTGATGTCCATCATCTCGTCATAAAGCCCGTGGTCGGTCTCTGCAAGCGGCGAAGCGTGGGCGACGCCGGCGTTGGCGAAAAAGACGTCGAGCCCGCCGAACGCCTCGCCGACTCGGGCGGCGGCCGTCTGCATGTCCGCGATCGAACGTGCGTCGGCGGCGATGATCAGAGCGTCGCCAATCTCTTCCTTCGCTTGCTTGAGGCGTGCCCCGTCGCGTCCGGTGATGGCGACACGCGCCCCTTCCCGGGCGAAAAGCTTGGCAGTCGCCAGGCCGATGCCGCTCGTGCCACCGGTGATCAGCGCCGTCTTGCCTTGCAATCTCATGTCAAACTCCTTGGATGAGGAAGGGGATCTATTCGGCCTGTTCGTCATCGAGCGCCAAGCGCCTTCCCTTGCCGGGACCGAGATACGAACCTGCGGATGCGCGCGTGCTGATCCGCGAGCGGGTCCGCCAGGCGGGCTTTCACCGCGGCGAGGATGTGCGGAGGCGCCTCCTCCGGCGTGCCTGAGGAGAACGGCGGGGCCGGTGCGTACTCCACGGTGAGCTGGACCATCTTCGCAACGTCCTCGCCCAGCAACTCGGCAATCAGGGTCAGCGCGAAGTCCGCTCCCGCCGTGATCCCGCCGCCGGTGATCACGTTGCCGTCGCGCACGACGCGCCTGGCGTCGGGGATCGCACCGAATTCGGCCAGCACGTCCCGGCACGACCAGTGGCATGCGGCGCGACGCCCCTCCAGCAGGCCCGCCGCCCCGAGGATCAGCGACCCGGTGCAGACCGAGGTCAGGTAGCTTGCCGACCCCGCCAGGCGGCGTATCGCCGCCATGAAGCCTTCATCCTCGATCGCTCCGATGACCCCGGGGCCGCCCGGGATGCAGATGACGTCGCATCGCTCGATCGCGTCCAGGTCGGCGAGGTTGCTGAAGGTCAGGCCCTGGACCTCGATCGGCTTTCCTCCCCTGGAGGCTACGATTAGCCGGAGGTCGGGGGCATTCGTGAAGAACTCGTGCGGGGCGGCAAAGTCCATGAGCTCCGCGCCCTCGAAGAGGGGGATCAGGATGCTGGTCATCGGCAAGTCTCCCGGGAGATGTAAGGGCCTGTGTCGGACGCGGGCCGCACCAAGGCCCCGTTCGCGTTCCCAACATCCCAGAAGGTCCTTGTGGCGTAAAGGACGACTTTCCCTCGTTTCAAGACATAGAGTTGATGCGGTTCGGGGATGGCGAAAAAAGCCTATTTCCCTTAGATTGGGACACGACGCCTTTGAAACTCCTGCGAGGAAAACCGCCGATGCCCCCGTCCCGTGCCAGGCGAAGTTCCGCGTCGAAATCCGGTCGCACGGATGAAACCGCAGGCCGAAGGGAGTCCACTCGTGACATCGCGTTCATGGTCTTTCCCGGCTTCCAGATCCTGGATCTGAGCGGGCCTCTGGCTGCGTTCGAGGTGGCCGGAGGGATTGCTGGCGACGAGCCCTACCGATCTCATGTCGTCTCCCAGAGCGGCGGCCCCATCATCAGCTCATGCGGCCTGGAGATCGCGACTCGGACAATCCGGCCGGGGGCCTATGACACATTCGTAGTGGTCGGTGGCGCACCGCTTACGAGCCCCTCGGACATGAATTCCCTGCTGCACCGGAGGGTCCGCGATAGCGTCGGTGGAACCCGGCGAGTGGCGAGCGTCTGCACGGGGGCGTTTATCCTGGCTGGGGCGGGGCTGCTCGACGGCAGGCACGCCACGACGCACTGGAAGTACGCAACCCTGCTCCAGCGGCTCTACCCTCGCGTTAGGGTGGAGGGGGACCGCATCTTCACGAAGGACGGGGGCATCTGGACCGCCGCGGGCATTAGCGCCGGGATCGACCTTGCCCTGGCGATGGTCGAGGAAGACCTCGGTGCGGAAGTGTCTCGCGCGACAGCGCAGATCCTGGTGGTCTATCACCGCCGGCCCGGCGGGCAGTCCCAGTTCTCGGCCATGCTCGACATGGAGCCCGAGTCGGACCGCATCCGGGATGTCCTGACCTATATCCGAGAGCATCTGATCGAGCCGCTCTCGATCGAGGATCTGGCGGAGGTCGCTTGCCTGAGCCCCCGCCAGTTCGGGCGGGTCTTCCTGGCCCAGACCGGGGAGACCCCGGCTAAGGCGGTGGAACGCCTCCGGGCAGAGGCGGCCCGCCCGAGAGTGGAGCGAGGTGCGGAGCCGATCGAGGCCATCGCCCGCGATGTCGGCTTCGCCGGTCCGGAGCGCATGCGGCGAGCTTTCCTGCGGGTTTTCGGCCATCCTCCGCAGAGTATTCGCCGAATGTCCGTCGGTGAATCATCTCGCCAGCAATAGAAGGCCGGGACGGACGCCACCCTGGCCTTTACGCTCACCAAGGCATTGCCCTCGCCGACTGTCCGCAGACCTGCCGCATAACGCCTTCGAGCGACCCCAGCCCGTCCTTGACCTTCTTCATCACCTCGAGCCCCGCCTCCTTCGGCGTCCCGGCCTGGAAGGGCGGCGCGTAACTATGTTCATTGATTGCTCCTACTCGAGGAGCCGCAGAAGCACGGCTGTCGCGTCGAGTTCCTCGACCGGCCGATGTCCCAGGACCCGCATGACCAACTCCTGCTCCAGATCCGCGGGGCGGTAGCCGGGTATGAGCGGACGCTGATCGCCGAACGGATGCGGCGAGGCCGACAACGCCGGTTCGAGGCCGGCAAGATGCTCCCCTGGACTCGCGCCCCGTACGACTATGGGATGGCGGCCGACCGTCCCCGCGACCTCCCGGGCGTCTACAGGATCCAGCTAAGGCGGCCGTCGTCGCCGAGATGTTTGCCTGGTACCTTGAGGGACGCCACACCTTGCACGGGCTGGTCGATCACCTCCGCGAGCTGGGCGTCCCTTGGCCGTCGGGCAAGCCCTACTGGAGTGGCCCATCGATCTGGGGGATCTTGAGGAACCCCTGTCTACGCCAGCCGAGTCTACGCGGGCCGGACGAGAACCCGCGAGGCGAGGATCCGGCGCTCGGCGACCCATCCACTCGGCCGACCGCAGGGGACGACGCGATGCCTCGAGCCTCGGGGCCGTGCGATACGACTCGACCGGCGACCAATAGGCATGGGTCTTGCCGCTTTTCCGTCGTTGGCATCGCTTGAGGAACATGATGCGATCGCCTCACTTGAAGGACTATGATCACATCAATGTTCATTGCTTCAATAAGGAAGGTCTGGACGACATCGTCAAGACGCGAAAGTCTGACCAACACCTTCGGACTTACGTCAAAATCCGAGGCAAAATCGGCCGTATTTTTCTCCAACAGCGTAACTTGGGTTAGAATCTCCGTCTCGACCGACGACGGCTAGCCCGAGTGTTTCGATGAGCGGGCGGCCCCAAAATTCCTAAATTTCAGGTGGGGCGTAGGCTTGATGCCACACCTCCTGCGGCGGGAGCCTTGAAGGATGGCCGGTTATCTCTCCCTCGCCGAGGCGAGGAGAATCGCCTTGGCGGCCCAAGGCTTCGGAGGGCAGCGGCCGGTCCGGGTCGATAATCGCAACCTGAGCCGCACCATTGAGAGGCTTGGGCTCCACCAGATCGACAGCGTCAACGTCCTAACTCGCGCCCACTACTTTCCCGCGTTTTCTCGTCTCGGCAACTACGATCGAACGCTCGTGGATCGTGCCGCGTGGGGGACGGCGCGAGAACGAAGGCTCTTCGAGTACTGGGCCCACGAGGCTTCGCTACTTCCACTCTCGTTGCATCCGCTTCTCAGATGGCGAATGGCGCGAGCGGACCGTGGCGAGGCGGGCTATCAAGGCCTCCGCGTGTTTGCGGGCGAGAGGCGGCCAGAGGCTATGCAGGTGCTCGACCGCATCAGGAACGAAGGACCGCTCTCGGCGTCAGACTTTGAGAGAAGCCGCACCGGTTGGTGGGAGTGGAGCGAGTCCAAGCGAATGCTCGAGTGGCTCTTCTGGGCGGGGCACATCACCACGTCAACGCGCCGCCGGAGCTTCGAGAGGGTGTATGACCTCACCGAACGCGTCATCCCTCAGAAGATCCTCTCCCTGCCTACGCCCGACGAGGCTGAGGCACAGCGACAGTTAGTCGAACTCTCGGCCCGGGCTCTTGGCGTCGCCACGACCGGCGAACTCCGGGATTACTTTCGGCTCCGTCCTGAAGACGCAAGGCGAACCATCGGATCGCTTGTGGAGGATGGGATACTTCTCCCGGTCGAAGTTCCCGGTTGGCCCGAGACCTTCTTGCACAAAGACGCACGACGCCCTCGTCAGATCGAGACCCGGGCGTTCCTCGCTCCGTTTGACCCACTCGTTTGGGAACGGGCACGCACGGAGCGATTGTTCGCCTTCAGGTATCGAATCGAGATCTACACGCCGGTCGAGAAGAGGCAGTACGGCTATTACGTGCTTCCGTTTCTTTTGGGAGACCAACTCGTCGGCAGAGTGGATGTGAAGGCCGACAGGGAGACATCCAGACTTCTTGTCCACGCGGTGCATCTCGAAGCGGGCGCCCCTCCCGAAACGAGGGATGAACTAGGCCTGGAACTGAAGTGCCTCGCACATTGGCTCGGGCTCGAAGAGTTAGTCTCACCGATGACATGACAATCGCGTCCGAATCGTTTACACCGCAGGGGCGGCTGCATTCGAGGAATTATGAGATGGTGTAAGAGTAAATAATTTCGGTTTATGTGTTCATATAATTGTATGACGAATGCGGGTCCTGCAGCCTTTTAGTAGCACGTAGGAGGCATATGCCAGGTCCAGCGACGTCGTCGCTCGAAAGCAGTATCTTGCAGGATAAGGAACCCGCCAAACGCGGGGGCCAGGAGGCAATGGATCGCCGGTGCAATTCGCTCAATCAGGTGACGGAGTGTAATAGACGCCTCGTCCCTATTCTCCGCGATCTCTTGGATTCTGACGATCCGACTATGGTGGTGTACACAGCGAACGCGCTGGCTAGACTCAAGATAGGCGCGTCCGCGGCCATATCCTCAGTTGGTCGAATTAGCGACATACATCGAGGGCGCAGCACTGCGGGCGGCGGTCGCCGATCCCGGGCCGCGAAGAAAAGGCCGAAATCGGTGCCAAAACTCGCATAATGATTGGACCAGAAATGGGGAGCACCTCAGGGAGACAGGACCCGATCGCTCGGAAATGGGCAGAAAACGGGCACAACCTAGCAAACTCGGGTGCTACTCAGTTGCTGTGTGTTTCTCGAGGGTAGACGACGAAAGTCTAGCCGTCATTCGGGCTTGCGATTTGGTTGCAATGGGAAAGTCGATGACGGGTGCGCAGCAAAAAAGGGTCACGGCCTTCGCCGTAACCCTTTGTTGTATTTGAGTTTACCGTCGTAGGAATGGTTGAGCTGGGGATCTAGGATTCGAACCTAAATCCCTGATTCCACGCTCGCATTGGGGCCGCCCCATCGTGGGCCTGCAACCCCTTAACCACAAGATACTTAAGGCCCCGAACCAGGACTGGTGGCATTGTAGCCACCCAAACGCCACAGTGCCAGTCCTGCACCCAATTTGCACCCAACCTGGGTGCGGAAACCCCGAACCAGACTCCGGCTGTTACGGCGGTCGCGATGCTCGGGGAAAGACACACGATGCTCATGCTCCGTTCCCGGTCCTCCGGTGCTCAACCCAATCAATCGACGGCTTTCCCGATCGGACACTGGTGATCGCGCTGCGGTCTTTGTATACTGAAGTACAGTTGCGGCGATTCGACTGCGATGCAGACTCGTGCGATAGGGTCGAGATTATCGTGCTGATTGTCGATATTGTGACGGTTAGTACGTCAGATCACGAGGCGTCGTCACTCTGATAAAATAGACAATTTAGGCCAATGAAAATCGACTTCTTGGCTCGGCGGACCGTTCATGAGTACCACGGCAGAATCCATCCAGAAGATGATTCTCGCCCACTTCAAGGGTGACGACACGGGCTTCCGGTCGGCGGTCGAAGAATACATCGCCGAAGAACGCCGGAAGAATCACCACGTCTTGGTCAAGGAACTTGAACGCGCGATCTCGGGCGCGAACGGCAAATCCCATCGGCGGATGGAAGTGCTCTCTCTCCTCGGCATCCAGAACGACGCCCTCCCCCATGATAAGGAGAGGGGCGTCGTCCTCGTCGAGGTCAAGGAGGCCGAAAGACGACTCGACACCCTGGTACTGAAGCCTGAGATCCGGGCCTCCCTGGACCGTGTAGTCCTCGAGTACAAAAAACGCGAACTGCTCGCCTCCTACGGCGTCCAGCCGATCAAGAAGGTCCTCTTCTGCGGTCCCCCAGGCTGCGGGAAGACGATCGCCGCCGAGGCGATTGCCAAGTCTCTGTACCTGCCGTTGACTACGGTAAGATTCGACGCCGTGGTATCATCTTATCTGGGCGAGACCGCGGCGAACCTGCGTAAAGTTTTCGAGTTCGCACGAACCCGCCCAATGGCACTTTTCTTTGACGAGTTCGACGCGATCGGCAAGCACCGCACCGCCTACGATGAGCACGGGGAACTCAAGCGTGTCGTGAACTCGTTCCTCCAGTTGCTCGACGCCTTCCGTAGCGAAACGATCACGATCGCCGCGACGAATCACCAGGGCCTCCTCGACCCGGCGCTCTGGAGGCGTTTCGACGAGATCGTCTTCTTCTCGCCGCCCGACCAGGAGGAAATCGTCCAGATGCTGACGGCGGGGTTTCGGCAGATGGGAGTGAACTCGTGCGTGTCATTCCGGGCAACCGCCGATAAGTTGGTCGGCATGTCTCACGCGGACGTCGAACGCATCGTCCGGGACACGATCAAGCAGTCGATCCTTGAGGACCGAACCCAGGTCGAGCCCGGGACGCTCGAACAATGCATCGGGCGTCAGGCGGAGCGATCGAAGATAACAACAACTGACGAATATTCCGGCCCGCTGAAGCAAGAAAAGGCGATCCGGGGGAAACGCAAACAATAAGCCATGCCACACCACCCGGAAGACCAGCGGCTTCTGCATCTTGCTTTAATTCGGCACCAAGAGAACCCAGATCGTCGCAAGCAGACGCCGCCGCCCCCGACGAGGCCGGACCGCGGGGGTCGGGCGGCCTTCACGCAGGCGCTCGGTGGCGAAATCACGCGACTCGAACAGGAAGTCGCCGCGCAGCCGCCCATAGCGGCGGGCGTCAAGCCGCATCTCGTCTTCCGTGTCCCCGTAGCTCCGAATACGTCCGTCGTCACGCTCACAAAACCTCTGGAGGATGTGGGCATACGGGTACTGAACATCGAACCCGACGGAGCCGTCATCGCCTTTCGCGAGGACGCCAACCTGGCGGACTTCAAAAAGGCGTTGAAGTCCTATAAAGCTGGACCCAGAATCAACCCGGACACACAAAGACCTTACACCAGCACGAAGTGGGACGTTTTCGAGATCATCGAAGCCGAGGAGATGCGATGCCTGAAGCCATCAGACAGGATAGGGCCGAGATTGTCCCTTGAGATCGGCACCGACGGCGCGTCGATCGACAACAAGAAGCTCTATATTCTTGACCTAGAATTGTGGCACGCGGGATCGAAGGAATTCGCTAGGGAATCGCTGAAAGAGCTAAGGCAGGTCATGGCCGACCAGCCGAACGCGGATGAAAGGGTCAGGGATACATTCCTCGGTGACCTTTTCTGCCTCGCGAGGGTGTCGGTCTACGGCCCAAAACTGGCCAAGCTTTTAAATCTTTCCGTCGTGGCGGAAGTCGACCTTCCTCCCGTCCCGACCATCAACGCAACGGAGGTCGGCAATGCGACAAAGCGAGACTTTCCGACGCCCCCGATGCCCCCAGATGGCGGCCCTAGCGTTTGCATACTGGACTCTGGCGTCAATTCCAACCACCCTCTCCTCGCCAACAATATCGGGTATACGGCGGCGATCATGACGAATGATCCGTCACCCGCAGACGTGCGGGGGCATGGGACGAAGGTGGCAGGGATCGCCGTCTATGGGGACGTCCTCGCTGCGTACCGGGCCGGCACGTTCTCGTCGCCGATAATCCTCTACAGTGCTAGGGTGCTAAACAGCCAAGGCAGGTTCGATGACGAGGAACTGCTGATTACGCAGGTTGGGACCGCCATCAAGACGTTCGCGAAAGCCCCGTACAGCTGTCGCGTTTTCAACCTTTCCCTCGGGGGAGAGCTCCCCGTATTGACCGGCCCGAATGACCGGCAGACCCCCTGGGCCGAAGCCCTCGATACCTTGGCGCGCGAAATGAAGGTCCTGTTGGTCGTGGCTGCCGGTAATCACAAACTGGACGAGGCTACCACACCCGATGAGGCCGAGCTGGTTCTGAACGAGTACCCAAGTTTTCTCTTCGAGCCGGGTGCGTCGCTGGGCGATCCGGCGACCGCCGCCATTGCGGTCTCAGTAGGGGGCATCGCCGAGCACGAAGCGCCCGAGATGTGGGACGGAGCGGAGCAAACGGAGGAGATCGATCGCCCCGTAGCCCGCAGGGATCAGCCGACCCCCTCAACCCGGATCGGCCCCGGCTTGAACGGAGCGTACAAGCCCGACTTCGTGGCTTTCGGCGGTAATTCGGCCTTGCGCGGGTTCGGCAGCTTGAACCGAGAAATCAGCAGCAGCATGGGCTACGGGGTCTTCACGCTCAACCACAACCTCCAGGCGTCGTTATTCACTTCGGACGTGGGCACGAGCTTCGCAGCCCCCAGGATTGCCCGGCTGGCCGCGTTGGTATGGCACAGGCTAGACGAAATGGGGGTCGAAGAGGCAGGCCCGAATCTGGTCAGGGCACTTCTTGCGAACTCGGCGAGCGTACCTCAAGCCACCCAAGAATTAATCACGGCAAGGAAGGGGGAGGAATTCGTCGCTCACGTCTGCGGGTACGGTGTTCCGGACCTTGAACTCGCGACGCACTCCGGCAACCGGAGGGTGACGCTCATCGCCGCCGGGTCGATCAAAGTCGACACCTTTCACCTTTACGAAGTGCCGATTACCGAGGAATTCCTGCAGGCGAAGGGTCGGAAAGAGATCATCGTTTCTCTGGCCTTCGACCCGCCGGTCAGGCGGAGGCGCTCGAAATATCTAGGCGTCGATATGAATATGTCGTTGATCAGAGGGAAAACGCCGGACGAGATCGTCGCGGCCTACCGTTCGGTCACCAGGGAAGAGAAGAAGACGGCGCCGAAATCCTTCCAAGGGGCCGTCAAGTGCCCGTTGAAACCCGGGCCACAGAGGCTCGAATCGAGCACCTTGCATCGCTGCTCGTGGTCCTTCCTGAACAGTTCGCCAGACTACGGCGACACATATTATTTGATCGTCCGTGCCGATCGGAATTGGGCTCCCGAGGAAATCACCCACCAGGATTTCGCCGTCGTCGTGACGCTTCTGGCTGACGATGAGAGGCTCTACGCGTCCGTCCGACAACGGATTCAACCCCGCGCCAGAACTCGTGGGCGGGGGTAATTGTTCTGACAGCTTGCCTGAGGCGATGACTGCCTGCTTGAGCCGGACGCCGAGGTGTTTTCTGCCCTGCTCGCCGAAGGCCATGGCTTCTCCCGCGATCCGTTCTGGCGAGTTCCGGGGACACCATACATATCTAGCGCCCACTGTCATCCAACATGCCAGCCCGGGATCGGAAGATCGCGATCGGTTTGCGATCTTCCGATCCCGGGCTGGCATTTGGAGTCTGAGCTATCAGGGCGGCGTCGTGGACACCGAAAGACCGAGCCATTGTCAGTTGCCGCCGCACGCAATGCTGGAGTGTCAAGCACTTGGCGACGAGCGATCGATCCGCAAGAAACCGAAGAGGATCTAGGATTGGGCTCTAAGGCCAATTCTCGCCATAACTCGTTTTAATCAAATGATTTATCTGGGGATCTGTGATTTGAGCCTTGCTTGGTTTTCGCCCACGTTGGATAGGAAATCGGCAGCTCGGCAGCTACCCGAGCTGCGTTGTCGAGAACCCCGAAGCACGTAACACCATGCCAACCACTCTGAGCATGATTCACCGATCGCGGCGAACCTGAGATCAGACTGGAGTGTCAACTCGACGGTATAATCCGTGCGCGAGGTTACCCATGTGGTACGACGATTTAGGGCCGGGCCGTCCGTGGTCAGCGCTCTGGTACAACTACATCCTCTGCAGATGCGGCGGTATTCGTCCCCTTCAAGGCGACTGCCCCGCGTGCGGGCGGGAGTTGGCTGATGCAGGGGCACACACCACCCATTCTGAAGAAGGCCGCGCGGTGACGACCACAACTTACGCCGGGGCGGAGGGGAGGTATGAGGACTATATGTACCTCGACCTACTAGAGCGGGAGTGGAGGCGGCCGGTGCCGGACTCCGACGAGGTAGGGGTGATCGACCCATCCCGCCACCCGTCGCCCCGGGCGGCGATCGTCATGCAGTTCTGGAGCTATTTCGAGACGCGAATCGAGCGACTCCTGCGCGCCGGAATGCGTGACTTGCCGCCGCGGGTCACTGAAGACCTGCTCGCCCGCTACTCAGTGATCGGTGCGCGACTTGATCGGCTCTACCGCATCCTGTTCGATGCAACGTATCGAAGCGACTTGAACGAACTGGGCTTCGCGCCCGTGGCGCGGCACCTTGCCCGCATTCAAGATGGTCGAAACGCATTCGCTCACGGCGATCCTTATGCGATCGACGACGCGCTCGTCACCGTGGTGGTGGACAATCTGAAAAGTGAGCACGAGTCCTGGATTGCGGTTTTCAACCGCAGGGCTGTCCGGAAATGATCATGGATCGACCTGGTAGCTGCTGCCCCGCGTCGGCGAGTGTGCCAGCGACGGAGAACTGCCCGCATCTCCCGCCTGAAGCAGAACAGGGTTCATTATTGGTAGGTTAGGACCGGATTCGACGCGTTAGGTCGAAGGGCAAGCGGGCGGCTTATTGCGAGAAAATTGTGTCGACGCTGTCGAGACAATTGAGCGGGAGCCATTTCATCAAGATCATCGCTCTGTGGAACGAGTTGCAACGAGACTACTACGCCGAGATGTACCCGATCGAACGGTGGAGCGGGCATTCAGGTATGGGGCAAGAACCGCATTAGAAGCCCGTACAGAGGCGAAAGAGTATGTGGGTGGCCCCCAGATGGGGATAAACGGTTTGCTGAATGTTTTTACGGCCATCGGGTAAACCCTCCGGTTCAGTCATTGCAGATTTTCTCATTTATTGCTTTCATGAAAAATTGAAATAGACTATTCTGCTTTTCATGAAAACGATCGTCATCGCAAATCAGAAAGGCGGCTCCGGCAAATCGACCACGACGGTTCACCTCGCCGTGGCGGCAGAATCGGCTGGCGATGGGCCGGTGGTGATTTCCGATACCGATCCGCAGGGCAGCACGGTCGATTGGTTCAACCAACGCAAGAAGGCAGGGATCGAAACGCCTCGCTATGCTTCCCTCACCCATGCGGGCTTGGAGGCCAGCACGCAAGCGCTTGCGCAGGCGGGTGCCAGCTATCTCTTCATTGACACCGCTCCCTCTGTGAGCGGCGTCAATCCCGATCTCTTTGCCATCGCTGATCTGATCCTGATCCCGCTGAACCCGACCCCTACGGACCTGCGAGCATTGGTCAAAGGACTCCCGGTCATCAAGCAATCGGGCAGGCCGTTCAATTTCATGCTGGCCAGGGTCCGCCCTAACCTTCGCAATAACGGCGGGGTGGCGATGGCGCTCGAAGCCCTGGGCCTGGTGTTGCCACCGCGAATGCATGAGCGAGTCATCTATACCGAGAGCTTCGCCCACGGAAAAACAGCTTTTGAAATCGAACCTAAAGGCGTGGCCGCTCAAGAGTTATCCGAAATCTGGCAGGTCTTAAAATCTAGAATTCATGAAAACGAGAAATCTGGAAAAATAAAAAGAGAGAAAGTAACAATTCCTGCATGAGTAAACGCCCGTCTATCGATCTCCTGGCCCTGACCAGCGAACCGGCCACCCCGATGCCCGAAGCCGTTCAAAGGGCGGCACAGCCCGCCAAGCCGGTGAAGCACCTTCCCCAAGCTTTGACCGAGGCCGTAGCCGTAAAGAGCGAAGACCTCGAACCGCTCGCGTTCAAAGTCGCGCCTGCGTTCCGCAAGCGGTTCAAGCAATGTGCCCTCGATGCCGACCTCAAGCTGATCGAGTTGCTGACCGAAGCCCTGGATGCGTGGGAAGAGAAGCGGAAGCGGCAAAGTTAGAATTATTTCTTTACACAATTCATGAAATCTTGAAATCGCATTGACTACGACGTCCCGAGCGGCTTGTTTCAGTTGATGCCTCCTCCTAGTGCTTCTGAAGAACTGCTTCTGGCATGGCGATGCAGAAAGCAAGAGATACGGAATAATCGATTTTATTAATTTCAGATTTCATGAAATACATAATTCTTGAATTCACTAAGGATTCGGCTGTCGCTGATAGCGGTTGCGGCAGAATCCGATAAACGCCGCGTTCGGATTGGTTAGCTCCGGCTGGCCGCTTTCGTACCAGAATGTCCGCCATTCCTGCTCCAAGAAATGCACGTCATAGCCGGGGGCCACGGTGCGGGCGTCGTGATAGGTTTCCGGGTCCAGAAATGGGAATCGCGGTTGATCGGGCGATGGAAGAGGCTTCGGCACGCTGCGGTTGGTGAATCGTACCTGGTCGCCTTCCAAACGGATCGCGTAGTCAGGCATATGGCCGTGCTCCGCGTCCTCGGCACAGATCACGCTCACCAATCGGCGAAATTCCTTTTCGCTGGAGGCTGAACCGCATTTCTTGCGCAGCAGGTCAAGCGAGATGACCCATTCATCCTGCTTGCCGCAATGCTTGCGCGCGAGTTCATACATGCGGCGTTCCAGCGGCTTCCTGAGCCGGAAATAATCGCGATGCAGGGTGAGCACTTCACGGCTGAGGACCGCGTTAAACACCCAATCGGACAGGTTGATGCGTATTTCCGACATGCGGCCGGAATCGGTGTGGCGGAGGATATTCCAGCTATCAATCAGCCCAAAGCCGGAGGTGCTTTCTTCCCCGCCGGTCTTGATGTTGGTCCTGATCGTGGTGCCTTTCAGCCGGTCAAGTGCGGCCACGAGCTGCTGGTAGGCCCGGCCGTCATTGTTGCGGTTCGTGGCGACAAGAAGGTCATAGGCTTTGATGTGAAGTGTCCGGTGCGGCTGGTGCCCGGCGTTCATCTTGGCAACAAGCTGGCTGATGCAGTAAATGAGGATGTCCTTGTCGTGGATGGTCGCAAGGCCAAGGGTGCTGGGGATGATGGCGACCTTGACGCCGTTATGCTCGTATTCGCGGATCGCCAAATCGGGTTGGGTTGCCAGCGAATAAATGGGATGCTCCATCGACCCCATATCGTCTTTGGGGATGGCATCGGTCACGTCGCAAATGAAAAAGTCCTGGATCGGATGCCGATCCGGTAAAAGCGGCGTGCGTTTTATCGTGTTATTACCCACCATAATCGTATTGTCGTGTTTTCACACACCAATGTCAAGCATTCGTGTTTTCGCCCACCAATCGCTGCTTTTCGTGCTTTTACCCACCATTTCCCGCCCTTCGTGCTTTCACCCACTGGATGCGGGTTTTCGTGTTTTCACCCACTATTTTTCGTGCATTTACCCACCATCTTTCGTGCTTTCACCCACCGCACGATTCCAAAAACCATTGTAATTCAAGATGTTGCGAGTGGTTATCCACTGTTTAACACAAGTATTTAACACTAGATATAACACACAAAAACGACCCTGTGTATAAAACTCCACTGAAGCTTAATGCCTCGCTATGCTCGGCAAACGGAGCAGCCCTAACGGGCTGCAAATAAATCCCCCAAAGGGGGGAGATGATTTGCCCATCTCCCCCCTTGTAATCCCCTCTCTGGCAAGAAAAAACGGAACGCGGCTCACGTCGCCGCGTAAAGAATATGGACGAACACCGCTTCGCGGTGAAGAGTCTTGGCAGGAAAGAAAGTAGCGCGGCGGGCTTTAGGCGGCCAGCTACATCTTTGATGGCATCGTTTGGCAAGGACGCTAGCTTCATGATGAGCGGAAATATGACGGCGATCAGCAGACCGTCAAGCCGTAGCATGCAACATAACGTATTGTGGTTAAGCGATAACTTTGAAAAACGGCGCGACACCGGGAGGGCCGCCACGGCCTTCAGGGATGTCCACCGCCTTAATACACGATTAATTTTAATTAAAGTAATGCTTGCATTAAATAATACGTTGATATATTTAATGATTAATTATTATAAACTTGTCAAATCGATTTTCCGTATTATTAATAACAGGCCCGGAGTAATTTATGGATCATTCGATGAAACGCCCCACTATTCTTGTCATAGACGATGAACTTGCAGAAAATACATTCATCCAACGCAAGGTGATGAAAACTATTATCCATGTTGCTAACGAATTGGGCTATGATGGGCAGCAGAAGCAGCGAATATTGGAAAGCATCAAATTCTTTGCTCAATACAACGAGCACGATGGCAAACAACCGGCAGAAGAATGTGCGGAGCATTATTTAAAAACACGCAACGGCGACACAGAGGTGCCGGTGCTTACCTTCGTTGATAATAATTTTTCCGGCGCATGGGATTCGGATGATGACGTTATTCACTCCCATGGGGAGGAAATAAAAGAAACTGCAAGGGAAGAAGCTGCAAAGCGGGGAGAGAGACCACCTGCACTTGTTTGGATAAGCAGTGACAGTGGAGGCGACGACATCATCGCCGCAAGGAAGGGGGCACTGGAGAGAGACGTGGCGAAGTTAGATGGAGAAGAGATTCTCGATTACGCAAAACAGCGTCACCGTGAATTTCAGGGAGAGGACAACACAGTAGTAGGATACAGAAATCGCACACCAGACGAACAGGTTATTGTCCATGCACTACGCGATGCTTTTGAAGCAATCGTCGGACGCCCCGCTACGCAACCATGGAAGGCACGTTTAGCGGCACCGACTAATGATCCGGCAAAGGGGCAGATGGGAGTCTAAACAATTCATTGACTGTAAACTTATTACTTAATCAATCGAAGTAACTATGCAGCACTTTGATCCTACAGACGACGCTTTCATTAGTTCGCTATCCGACTCGGAAAGGGATCTTCTAAGGAAGTTTCCAAAGATCGCAGAGGGCTTGCCCGACGATCCTTCCAACCTCGTCATGGGGCAGTGGGAGGAGACGACGACACCGCTTGCCAAAGCCGTCGTGATGGTCTTCGCCTCCGAATACGTCAAACAGGGCATAACGTCGGCCGAAACCATGTTCGGCAAGGCAATCAAGAGATCTGATATCGATAGCATCATCAAGAAACAAGAGCGCGCGATAGCAGCCGACCTGGGCGACTTCTCGGCGAAGGAAATAACGCGGCATATTGCAGATAGCGTTGGGAAAGCAATCGAGGCCGCGACCGACCGTATGGATGATTCTAACGTAAGCGGCTCACGTCGCCGCGTAAAGAATATGGACGAACACCGCTTCGCGGTGATGGGTCTCAGCAGAAAAAAGTGGCTCGTCGCGGCCCAAGGGTCGCAGGTGGCGGAGGACGATCGAGCGACCAACGGGAGCGATCTTAACCCCCGCGATACCCTTCTCCTTAACTCCTCCCGTACCCCCACCGGGGGCGGAGGGGGGAAACAACCAGCGCGGCGAAGCCGCTACCGCTCAAAGCAAACCGGCCATTTCTGTCCCCCACAGTATTCTGGGGGCAGAAATGAGCCGGAACAAACAGCGGCGGGAGCGTAGCGACCCACCATCAGGCGACGGATCAGCGATTGCCCTGACCGGCAGAATGCCGGGCGGGGCAATCGCCCGTCGCCGACCAGCACCAGCGGGCGAAAGGGCGCCGTAGGCGGTCCCGAAGGGACGGGAGCGAAGCGTACCCCGCGAGCACGCGACCGGCGTAGCCGGGGGTGCCTGAAGGGTTTGCCGGCCCTGGGCATTTGGTTTACCTAAGGATAGCTGGGCAAGGCAAACAAAAGTGACTTGACAAATGGCCTTTGACTCTATAGGAAAAATCCTATACAATGAAGGAGTAGGCTATTGGCTGCGGATGAGGATGATCACGAAACGCCCGTGTTGCGGCTGATTGTCTGGATGGGGAACTCAAAACGAAACCTCCAGGCGTTCCCCAAGGGGGCACAAAAGCTCATCGGAGACGAGCTGCAACTGATCCAGTTCGGTGGCATGCCGAGGGACGCTAAGCCGTTCAAGGGCGTGGGCAGCGGGGTTTTCGAGATAGCCCTTCGCTTTGACAGTGATGCTTACCGGACGGTGCTTGCGGTCCAGCTCGGAGAAAGAATCTACGTGCTGCACGCCTTCCAGAAAAAGTCCAAGAAGGGCATCGCAACACCGAAGCCGGATGTGGATTTGATCAAACAGCGATACAAAGAGGCGAAGGAGCTTGCGGAAAATGAGTAAGAAAGAACAGGAACCCATCGAATACGAGGAAGGTACAGGTAACGTCTTCACCGATCTGGGGCTTGACGATGCCGATGACCTATACGCACGGGCACAGTTGGGATTCCACGTTCACAAGCTCCTTTCGGCCAGGAAGCTCAAACAGCGGGAAGTCGCCTCCCTGCTCGGCATCAAGCAGCCGGAAGTGTCGCATCTGATGAACGGGCATTTCAGCCGGTTTACCACCGACAAGCTGCTGGAATTTCTCAAGCGTCTTGATCAGACCGTCTCGATCCGCATACGCCCGCACCGGCCGGGGGAACCGTACCAGGAAGTCGGTTTCGGAATGTAACCTGGTAGCCCGCCATCCTCATTCTGCGGAGTAAAATCAGCAATTCTGGTAACTTGGGGCAACTCCCGCTCCGCATTTTTTAGCTTGGCGGGCTACTAGATCGTGCTTGATAACTCCTATCGGCGGGGATTGACGATGACCGATGAGACGAAGGTCCAACAAGGGAAAGCGCAACCCAGAGCGCACATACGCCAACTAAAAGAGGGCGAACCTTGGTTCTGGTGTGAACCAATGTCGCCGGGCGACACACCAGACCCAACGAAAGGTACGAACTGGACGGACGAGAACGGCAACGAGTATTGGTGTCGTCCATACGATGACGTTTTCGGCCGTCGCTATGACGCCGGAGGGCGCATCGATCCCACCAATATCGGCTGATCGCAAGCGAACGACTTACAGAATTGACGTTTGACAAGCTACGGCCGAGGTTTCACGATGGCGGCTGAAACATCCACGATCCTTGCATACATCGGCGCTGCGGTCGGACTCGTTGGCGGCGGTGTAGCCCTGTACAATAGCTGGAAAGGCGCGTGCTGGAAGCGAGCGGAATTGGCCAACAGCTACCTCAAAGACTTCAACAACAACGCTGAGCTCGTATTTGCCGGGCGATGTCTCGACTGGAACGGCGGAAAACTTCTCCTGCCTGAAAGCCTGCGAGCTTACTTGCAAAATGGCGCAGCTCTAATCGAGCACGACAGGGTCATCTTTCGAAAAGCGCTGGATCCGCACTTGAAGATGAACGAGATGGATGAAGACCCTCGCATCCAAATCTACCGCACGTCGATGGATTCCTTCCTGACTTGGATGTGTCTCGTCTCCAGCGCGCTGGACCGCCGACTTTTTTCTGTGGGTGATATTCACGACGTTGGGTACTGGGTCGCCAAGATTCAGAGCGAAGTGGACCTACATGGGTTTATCGTCAGCTATGGTTACAAGGAACAAATCGAGAAATTGATCCGCCGCTTTCGTCAAGGTAAGACGCCCTATAAAAATTGGGTATTTCCCACCAATTACGTGGCGCGTACACGGGAGCGTTCATTTTCCGAAAGCGAGCCAGCCGGCCCTTCGAGCAGCGGCTGACAGCCGATTGGCGATTTAGAACTCCCGCGTCAGCGGCCGTAAGGGGCGGCGCAGCCGGTCCCAGAGGTGTAATCTTCCATGGCAAATGGCACTAAATCTTCATCGCTATTTGGCACGGCTCGGCCTTTGGAACATGACGACACGTCGGGACTATGCCACTCAGTGTGAAAGAGATGGGGCGAAATTAATCGAAACACCATAGGAAAGCTGACATCATAAATATTAACATGTAAAGTTAACGGTAAATAATACACTTTATTTACCGTTAAAGCCGTGATACCCTCCAACCGAACGTTTGCATGGAGGAATGAGTGCAGCAGGAGGTAGCGACCGCGCAAGAGGTAATATCCACACGCTTTGATGGCATGGCAATCAGCGAAATCGCCGAAGAGCTAGAGCGGTGGTTACGCATATACTACGAAAAGCATCGGCCGGGCCTGCCGCTGAGGGTCAAAGCACTAAAAGCGTCGCTGAAAATATACTATGGACTGCCCGGCTACCGCATGAAGTTGAACAGAGAGGAAGCTTTGAGAGTCCTCTACATCCTCACGGAATACTTGCATTTCGATCCGGCGAAGCAGATTCAGGAGGAAATAGCGGCAAATGCCTGACGAGGTGGTCAAAATCACGCCTGCCAGCGTCCCGGCTCCGGCCGCAATGCCAGAGCTGCCGTCGCTGGTAGAGCACGCCGGGCCTGCGGCCCGCTTCGCATGGGATGAATTCTTCTACGCTGAGCACCACAACCCGCACACGCAGAAAGCGTACATGCGGGAAGTCAAACGCTTCCTAGCCTGGGCCGAGTGGCAAGGGGTCGAGCTTCCGGCGATTACGCCGGGTATGATCGGCCAATACCTCGTGGGCCTGGGCGGCTCACCAGCCAAGCGAAATTTGGCCCTGTCGGCGATACGCGGTTTCTTTGACCGGCTGGTGACGCGGCATGTCGTGGTGCTCAACCCGGCCGCATCCGTCAGGGGCGTTAAGGATAAGGTCATCGAAGGCAAAACGCCGCTCATCACGTTGCAGCAAGATCGCACGCTGATGGCGGCAATCGAGGTGACTAGAACGGTCGATGACGGCCAGGGCGGCAGCGTCGAAACGTTGCGGGCGGTGGGCTTAAGGGATCGGGCCATCCTCGCTACCCTGAAATTCACCATTGTCCGGGGCGGGGCGATTGCCAAGCTGCGGCTGGGGGATTTCCAGTATGATGGGACGCAGTTCGTGCTACGGTTTCAGGAGAAGGGCGGCAAGAGCCGGGAAATTCCGGTGCGTCACGACCTGGAAGGGTATATCCGGGCCTATCTCGATGCGGCAGGCTTGGCAACTGCCCCCAAAGATAGCCCATTGTTCCGCTCGGCGTTGCGACGCACCGGGCAACTGACGGATAATCCGATGACCAGCAAAGCGATCTGCGAACTGGTCAAGCGTCGGCTGAAAGACGCGGCGCTGCCGAATCGGCTTTCGCCGCATTCCTTCCGCGCGGCGGGGGTAACGGACCTGCTTGAGCAAGGAATTCCGTTTGAGGAAGTGCAGCACCTTGCCGGGCACGCCAATCCCCAAACCACGCAGATCTACGACCGGCGGCAAAGGCGGGTGACGCGGAATATTGTGGAGAGGATTTCGAGCTGATAAGGCCGGTCGTCTTTTTATCGAGGAATCGAGCCATGTTGCCTGGGGACATCGGACGGTATACGCAGGAGAGAGCAGCATTTCACGAAGCTTCGCATGCTGTGTATGTGTGGTCCTGTAACGGCTCTGTAAATATGATCCAAATTGGCTACGATGATGCAACGCGTCAATGGTGCGGCGCGATGGGTGCCGACCCACTTCCAAGTCAGCGAGAGCAAGGAGAGATGCTATTGGCTGGTGGACTTGGCGAAGCACTATATGTTGCTAATGTGAACGATGACAGGCTTTGGCAGATTAATGAACCGGCCTCACGACCCGCTCTGGTGGCCGCCATTGCAGCTCCGGCGAATCCATTAGGGCACATTATGCTTACCTTTACTGGGCCAAATAATGCAACAAAGATAATTGCTTTTAATCGAGATACGTTTAGCGACGATGGCCATCAAGTAGTGCAGCTCGCACAACAGCATGCTTTAAATTTAGATGATATGGTGCGAAACGCGATCAATCGACTCAACGACACTACGTTTTGGAGTGAGGTCTTAGCCCTTGCGAATCGATTTCTTCTACACCCGCCTCGTCAATTGATCTGGCAAATTGGATATGATGAGATCGTTGATGGGCCTCGATACCGAATTGCCCTAATCGAAGAGAAAGCGAAGGAAAGGCTTTTCCTCGGCAACTAATCACCGCAAAGGAATTGACATGTTTACGATATGGTATTTTATGATTTTCGTGAATCATTTTGGACGACAAGTGCTTAGCTTATCAAAAAATCGAATACGCTGATGTCGTGTGTGAGTCTCTTTGGCCCAATAAAATCTGAGCTTGTGAATTCAGTCTTTGTATCCCAGGGTACACCCGATTGGATCATGCAGCGATAGTAGGTGGATTTCCCTCCAAGGGCTTGCAAATCCACCTGAACGGTTCGGGTCACGGTTGCCATCAGAACGCTGAAGTCCGCATCGATCGGAATCTTCACCGCGACTTCATCTTTGGCTTCGAGTAGAGAAGCGTTCAGGAAGGAATTGCCGGCGACACTTGCCATTGCAGAGAGAGGTCCCGGCCCCATGTTCTGCACGACTAGATAGAAAGGGGTACGAACGTCGTGGGCGTCTTGATTGGGGACGTCGAGATCTGCGACGAGGTCTGTAATCGCGCGCGTGTTTTTAGCCCTGGTAGCCGAAAAATCGACGAGAGCCGCTGCCAATTCGCCAACAGTTGAAATCTTCGCCGGTATGCCTGGAAGTTCCAAGGTATGAACGAGGTCCTGTATAGTCCCCACGAGTCTTTTGCTTTTCGCAGTATCAAGTTTGGGGCTTGCTGACAATCTGCCGATATAAACATTTGCGTCAATCGATGACGGGCCTGAGCTTCCATCAAATATGTGCTCGAACAGGGTGTATGACCAATTCTTTGTTTTCTTTACCATTCTGATCTGCATGCGACACTCTTTTAGATAGTCGGCGCTGCCAAATTGGTCTATTGCAATGTGAATGGTGTTAGTAGGTCTAATACTGGACAGGCGGAATGTGAATTCTTGCCGTGGGGGAGTCTGGACAGGCGCTCCGGACGGCGTCATGCCTATGCTCATGATGGTTTTATCTAACAATGGTGACGTGTTGAACTGTAGTGTTACAGAGCATTGGCATAGGGTCGGTACTTCGTATAGCCGTGTTCCGGGGAGCGCTCCAGTGGCTAGCTTGGTCGAATCATTCACAAGGCTGACCTCGAAGAAATATCCATCGCTCATCCTCTCCGCGTTCCCGGTCCTCACCAGGTCAGCGAGTTCAAGCAGCATTTGCCGCTGCCGATTCGATTCAGAGTAGCTGTTGACTGCCTGTTGAAGCGCTCCGCCAGTTAGATCAAACTTCGTGAGACCATCTCGAAGCATGCGAGCCGCCTGCACCAATTCCGGCAGATGGACAGTAACGTCGACATCCACCTGCCCGCTCACGTTCACATTTACGTCAAGTTTTCCATTAACATTAATGTTGTGATTGAGCGAAAAGCTCTGAGGCAGTCCTTTTCCGATATTTCGGAACCCGAGGGGGTCGCTGAGAAAAGAGCCAACGGTATTGGCGACGTCTCCAACCCAGTCGAAAAGGCCCATCGGAACCTCCTGATCATGTCAAAGTTTACTTGAAAATAAAGCGATTTAATCTGAACTGCGTTAAGGGAATTTCCGTACAAGACGCTGTGTATCGCGTATTTTCCCGCAATCACGAGGTGTCGTCAACGGGGTGACTTCTGCCTTCTGACAGGACCTAGGGTGGCGTGGCCATTGTTTGCAGGAGCGGCTCTAAACCGCCTGCCGTTCCATCTTCGTTGATTTCTAGCCAAGCCAGTTATCCGACTGAGCAGCATGGTTTCATGCCTTGCCCGAAAGCATTTTCCCCGTGAAAACTGGAGCCATCTGGACCTTGACAACGTCAAGGAGAGAAGCCTGTAGGTTGATATTCCTCTTTGCTTATACGTCAAGCTGCTTGACTTAGTGGGTATGATACATATGATCCACCACATCTGGTAGACGTCTTTCCGGGGTTCCCCATGCTGACCATCCATCCCGCCACCTCGGCCGCCGACGTTAAGAAATACTTCGACGTCGCGGACTACTACACCGAGGGACAGGAGGTCGTCGGCCAGTGGGGCGGCGCATTGGCGGCAAGCCTCGGCCTGTCCGGTACGGTCGATAAAGCGAGCTTCGAGCGGCTCTGCGACAACCTCCATCCGCAGACTGGCGAGCAGCTGACGCTGCGGACCGGCGATAATCGGCGGATCGGCTACGACTTTGTGTTCTCTGCGCCGAAGTCGTTTTCCATTGTCGAGGCGATGGCAAGCGAATCCGACCGCCAGGCCCTGCTCGGGGCCTTCGATGAGGCGATCAACGAGACGATGGCCGAGATTGAGCAGGACATGCATACGCGGGTGCGCAAGGACGGGGCGTTTCACGATCGGCCGACCGGCACTATGGTCTGGGCGGAGTTCGATCACTCGACGGCAAGGCCGGTCGAGCGAAAGCAGGTGGCGAACGACAACCTGCCTGCCGGCAAGCGGCCGGCCAACGATAACTACCCGCCCGACATGCAGCGGCACCGGCATGTCTTCGGCTTCAACGTCACGTGGGACGCGCAGGAGCAGTGCTTCAAGGCCGGGGAGTTCAGCCGCATCAAACGCGACGGCGAGTATTTCACCGCCGTCTTCTACGCAAGGCTGGCCCGCAAGCTCGAAGGGCTGGGCTACGTCATCGACGGCAGCGGCGGCAAGGAATGGGAGATAGCCGGCGTTCCCGCCTCGGCTATCCGCACCTTTTCCAAGCGCACCGGCGAGGTCGAAGCCGATCACGCTAATCGCCAGGATAAGAATCATCCCGATTACGATCCCGACTACCGGCCGGAATACAAGCACGAGCTGGGGGCGAAGACGCGGGGCCGCAAGCAAAAGGAATTGACGCCGCAACAGCTTCGCCAAGAGTGGGACGCTCAGCTCAGCCCGGCGGAACGCGATGCTCTCGCGGCGGTATACGGCCGCGAAATCCCGCCCGGTCAGGAAGTGACGGCGGCCAAAGCCGTTGCCTATGCTCTGCACCATTGCTCGGAAAAGGATTGGGCGATGCCTGAGCGCGAACTGAAGAGGGTCGCTTTGCTCTATGGGCTGGGCAGCGTCACCCCGGAGGAGATCGCGGCCGAGCTGCCGCGTCAGGGTGTCGTGACCGGCCTGGTCGGCGACCGGCTGATGGCGACAACGCATGAGCTGCACGCCAAAGAGCGCTTCATCACCGGCTTTGCCGCTGGTGGGATGGGGACGGTGGCGCCGGTGGGTGTGGCCCGGGGCCTGGAGCGGGGCAAGCTCGACGACGAACAATGGGCGGCCGTGACGGGGCTGCTCACCTCGCATGACCGGGTGCGGCTTCTCGATTCGGCGGCGGGCGTCGGCAAGACGACGGCCCTTTCGGTCTTTGATCAGGGCATGAAGCTGGCCGGGCGCTCCGTGACCTATCTCGGCACCACCACCAGAGCGGTGGACGTGCTGCGCAAGGACGGGTTTGACGCCGAAACGCTGGCCAAGTTCCTGAAGTCAGAGAAGCTGCAAGCGGCGGCAAAAGGGTCGGATGTCGTCGTCGATGAAGCCTCGATGCAGGGCCAGCAAGACGCCTTCGAGCTGTTCCAGATCGCCAAGCGGGACAACCTCACCCTGACGTTCCTCGGCGATTCCCGCCAGCATGCGAGCGTCACCGCCGGCTCATTCATGCGGCTGCTGCGCGAGTATGGTGGCGTCACGCCGTTTCGCATCACGACGATCAAGCGCCAGGAGAATGCCGACCACCGGGAGGCTTGCGGCCTGATGTTCGAGGGCAAGACCATCGAGGGCTTCGACAAGGTTGATCGCTTGGGCTGGGTCCACGAGATTGCCGACGACGCGGCACGCTATGCGGCGATCGGGGATGAATACGTGCAGGCCCGCAAAGAGGGCGAGGCATGGGACAAAATCCTTCTGCTCTGCCCCACGCATGCCGAGGGGCGGCTGGTCGTGGACGCGGTGCGGGAAAAGCTCAGGGCGGCAGACCTGATTGGCCGGGAAGACCACGAATTCACGCGGTGGGTGAGTAGCGATCTTTCCGAAGCCGAGCGGGGCGATGCGAGGAACTTCCGGCCGGGTCGGGTCGATATGGTGCAGTTCTTTGACCGGGCCAAGGGCTTCCGCATCGGCCAGCGGGTCGAAATCGGGCAAGACGGTCCACCGTCGCTGCCCTTCGACCAGTCGAAGCGCTTCCAGGCATATCGGCGCGATTCAATCCGGCTGGCGGCGGGCGACATGCTCCGTTTCACCGCCAATGGGAAGACGCTCGATGGGCACCAGATCCGCAACGGCTCGGCCTATCCGATTGCCGGTTTTACCTCCAAGGGCATCCGCCTGGCCAATGGCTGGCTGGTGTCGAAGGATTTCGGGCACTGGAAACACGCCATCGAGACCTCGCCCGGCTCCCAGGGCGTGACCGTCTCGCGGACGATCATCGCCCAATCCTCGGCTAGCTACGGGGCGGGGTCGATGGAACAGGCGTATGTTTCCGCCAGCCGCTCCACGAAGAAGGTCAGTTGGTATACGGACGACAAGACCGAGCTGAAAGCGGCGATTCGGCGTTCCTCGCAGAAGGCCGTCGCCTCGGACATCGTCAAGCCAGCGGTGCGGCCTGCAGCGCCACCGCCGAGCCGGTGGCGGCAGCGGCTCTGGGCATGGCAACGGCTGGCGGCGCTTGCTCGCACCGGAACGCCGTGGCATACGCCCGCCGCGAAACCGCAACCCCAATCAGAAAGGCATATGGGCTATGGACGATAGCCTGACCCGCATTCGGCCAGCCTCTCCGTCGGAAATCATCCGCAACCTGCGGGAGAATCCTGCCGGACGAACGAATCCGCCAGCGGTGGAACCGGCCCTGCCGATGACAGCGCCGGACGCGGCGGCGGAGTTCGGCCCGGAAACCTACGATCCTGCGAGCAAGGATTACAAGGCCTGCGGCTGGGCCGGGCATCGGACGGTGCCGTCGCTCTGTTTCATCCACAAGGACCAATCCGAGACGGCCTGCTGCTACGCCCATCTCGATACGCACCATCCGGGCGGTTGCGAGTTCATCCCGTCGGCGCCGCGCAGGGGCAACGTCATCAGGCTCCGCTTCGCCGGGGCGTCGGTGACGTTCATGGTCGAGATCGAAGGCCGCAATCTACGGCGATGCTGGGAACTAATCATGGGGCATCAGACGCCCTGGGTGGCGGAATATCCGGCGGATATGGATGCCGAGGCCGCCACAGTACCGGTGGTCAAGGCGATCCGTTACGAGGTGGTGAAGTAATCTGGGGACAGTTACACGGCGACGGAGAAGGCTATTCCAAGAGAGGGCGGGCATCGCTGCCCGCCCAGTCGAAGCCTATGCCGCCTTTCTGGCTTTCTTGGCCTTGGCGGGTTGCGTCTCGGCAGGGATGGCGAAGGCCATGCCCTCCGGCAGCCAGTGCCTGAGCTTCTCGATCTGCTCCGGTGTCCGGCCATGCTTGCCGGGATCGGCGAATGCCCGGTCAAGCTGCTCGGCTAGCTCCGCTTTCTTGTCCTTCCACCGGGACTGCGGCCACCATTCCCCGAAGGTGTCGCGGCCGATCGCCAGCAACTGCTCGCGGGTGATGCGGCCGAGATAGTTGGCTTTGGTCGGACGCCAGTAAGCGGCAACGTCCGCGCCGGTCAGCGCCAGGGCGGCGTCGTAGGCGGTGATTTCGCTGACGGTGGCGGGGGCAAGCTTCGGTTGGAGCGTCCACGCGACGCACCGGGCCAAAAGCTCCAGCTTCTGCGTGTCGGGCAATTGCCGGAACGCCCCGAAGCGGGCCGCTTCCGATGTCGGCTTCAACCATGCGGCCGGAAGGTTTTCCCCGGTCGCCGCCAGCGCGTCGGCAGCTCTTGTCTCGACGCTCGGCTTCGGAAATTCGCGGCTGAATCGCACGTCCGGCCCGTCATGGGCCGAATTGACCGCGCTGAACATGGCGGACGCGGCCTTGAAGACCAGCAAATCAAAGGCAATCGCTGGGTGCTTCGCCAGCTCAGCCTGGGCCGCCTGCTGGCGGTAAACTTCGAGGTCGCGCCGTAGCGTCCGCGGTATCGCGCCCTTCGGCTTCGCCTGCTCTGGCCCGGCGTCGCCGGCATCGGGGTTGAGCAACCTGGCCAGTTGCTTCTTGTGCTCCGGCTTCACCAAGCCTTTGTCGATGAACGGCGTGCCATCCTGGCCGATGGACACAAAGCATCCGGCCAGCGTCATCTGCACGGCGTCAAAGCCGATGTAGGCGGCCAGCTCATCCTCGATACCCTCAAGCCTGGCTTCTGCCTCGCCCATGGCGTCGAGCAGCGCATCGGATTCGGTATCGTCCATCGCTTGCTGGGTCTCATCCAGCTCAGCCTTCACCTGCTCATGCCGGGCGACGAGATCCGAGGGAGCGTTGACCAGTTGCGGTTTGATGCGGCTGCACCGGTTGATGACCTCCCAATCGCGCTCGGGGTTGACCTCCACCCAGCCCCAGCCTTCGGCCTCCAATTCCTTGCGAATGCCGGAGAACTTTGCGTCGGCCAGCTTGTGCAGCAGGGCGGGCTTTTCCAGATAGAGCTCATCGCCAAACAGATCGGCACGGCTGGTGCCGCCGGCGGCGGTGTAGGCGTCGATGCCGACAAAGCGGGCGAGCTTGCTATCAGCCTCGATCATCTTCTCTGTCAGGCAGGCCCGGATATGGGCAGGGTCGTCTTTCTGCCAGCCTTGCAGGGATTTGAACACCTTCACCTGACGCTTATGGTCGTCGGTAACGGTGAAGGCCATCAGGCATTCCAGGGTAAGGCCGTCCTCGCGATAGGCCGCCAGCAATGAAGGCGCGACACGGGCCAGCTTCATGCGCTTCAGCACCAGGCTTTCCTCGACCCCGAATCGCTCAGCGACCTCGGCAGCGCTCTTGCCCTCGTCGATCAGTTCGGCGAACGCCTCGAACTGGTCGGCCGGGTGCATATCGAGCCGGACGGTGTTTTCGGCCAGGCTCATCTCGCGTGCCTGCTCGGGCGTCACCACCTGGCACGGCACCACGAAATCATCGGGCAGCCTGCCTTCTTCCTGTAGCGAGCGGATCGCGGCCAGGCGCCGGCTGCCGGCGACGACATGGTAGGTGCCGTCACCCGCCGGGTAAGCCACGAGGTTTTGCATCAGGCCGTGGGCTAAGATCGACGCCTTCATCTCCTCGATCCCGGCCTTGCTCAGCGTCTTGCGGACGTTGAGCGGCGATTTCACGAGCCGGGCGGCTTCGATTAGCTGTGGTTGCGAATTGGTATTTTGTATGCTATTCATAAGATTCTCCATAAGTTGATAATTAAAAATGGGACAGGTTGCAGCCTGTCCCGGTCAGTAGTCCTCCGGCATCAGGACGGTGGTAACGGAGCGGTCGGCTTCGGTGATGATCCAAAACCGCCGCTCGCCGGTGCCGTAGGCCGACAGCAAGCGATTACCCTCCTTGAGAGAGTGATCGTTTTCGCTGGCGTCCTCCGGGCAGATATCGCCCCAATCCCCTGCCGCGTGGCGGCGCAAGCCTTCATGCACGGCAACGGCATCGAGCTGGGCCGAAGCGTTCGCGGTGATGACGATCTGCCCCAGTGGGAATTTGGGTCGTGGTATTGCGAGAATCACAGTTGTCATTTCATGTACTCCAAAAAGGTTGATTAAAAGAATTGGGCGGGCAGCGATGCCCGCCCGTTGGTTTCACTCGTCGGCGCTGTTAGCGTCCTGACGGGCTTTGCGGGATTTGGAGTCGGCCTGCATCTGCTTGGCGATCCAGCTATGGGCCTGGTCGAGCAGCTTGGCCATCGTCATCAGGTCGTCGAACCCGAAGCTTTTCGTTTCCTTCCAGGTTTCGTCGCCCTTCTTGTAGCTGCGGACTGGCTCGGCCGTGTACCAGGTGCCTTTGTCGCTGACGTTCCGCCAGATCGTGACCGAGAGGTTGCCGATGCGGATTTTGTGCGCCGGTGATGACATAAAAATTTCCTTTCCTTGTATTTCGGGCCCGACCATCGGGCCTTACGGGAGCAACCGAACCGACGCCAGGCCGGGAGCCTCTTGCGACGGTCAAGCGCCGGGTGCGGACGAAACGGCTTGGCGAGCTTGGCGGCTTGCCGCCTTAGCTCGTGGCTGTTTCGCAACGAAAAGCCGGCGCTTGACCGTCCCGGCGGCGGCGGTAGGTTCCGCGTAAGTAAGGCTGAATTTGGTCGGGCCGATTCAAAGGGAAGACGGAAATGCCGTTGCGTCACCGGCGACAGGCCGCAGGAACCCTAGGATCGCCCGTGGTGGGACGCACGGAAGGCAGTTGACAGGACATCGCGAGGGTTTAGGGAGGATCGGGAACGGAAAGCGGTGGGATCTGTGTTGGAGGTGGCGACAGCGTAATGGCGTGCGATTGCCCCGAATTTGATCGTGACGGTCCAGAATAGGAAGGACAGTTAACCAGACGATATCCCCGGGTGAACCTGGAAAAAAAATGGGAAGCAAGAAACGAGAAGCTGAGGTATCAGATCGCGCAATGGGTACGTATGCTATCTGGTATTTTGTTCACTTGGCTTTTGCTGGTTTGCGTCAAAAACTGGATCTTCGCTTCCCGATTTGTGAGACCCTGGAAAATCGTGGAAAATCTGCCCCAGAAAAGGGTTCCGTCGCTTGCTAAGTCTGGAAACAACGCTATAAATTCCATGACGTCAGACGAGTTGGCGGCGATCTAGGTTCAATAGCGTGCGGTATCTGCGGTCCCAGGGTAACTGCGGGGGGCGGCTCCATAGTGGAACTTCATCCGCCCAAACCCAAGATTCTGGGAAGCTGATCGAGGTGCGCGCGTTGTTTCGGACGAGGCGTGTGACACCGGGACAAGCTTGGACTGACGATTCCACTGGCGGCTCCGGGGATTGTGAGGTCAGGAGAAACGAAAGGATTCCAAGAGCATGCTTGGATCAAGCCCGGGAGGCTGACCATCTCCTTTTGTCGATTCTTCCTCGAAGAACTCCCGCTACGGAACCAACCGTTCCATAGTGATGGCGTGGCAAAGGCGTTTTGAAAAATCGGCCTCAAGTATCTCGAATACCAGCGTTGCGATGTTTACGCGAATGCCCGCCGAGTATTCCGATAGACGTGATGGAGCGCCGTCATCGTGCCGGAAATAAGGGACGCTGCTTCGGTTTGTAAGTCCCGCGCTAAAGTTTCAGAGAAAAAGAGACGCAGCACTCAAGCCGATTTGGCGGAATGTCCGATATATGGGTTGAGACTTGACTTTTTCTTTGTCGGTTACGGTGATTTCGCGGCTAATCGAGAGCACATGGATGTGCAACCTATGACACGGAAAGGACGCCGTAGATGGCACCAAAACGACGACGCAGCGGCGAAGAGGTTAGCAACATCCTGGCAGGTTGGATTAAGGAGTACGAACGGCCAGTCCTGAACGCAATCGGAGCGAAGGGTGTACCACGCTACGAGATTCAGGGGGTGGCAACCGACGTCTGGATTAAGGCAGAGAAACAGATAGCAACCGAAGAGGATGTGCCCAACCCACTTGCTTGGCTCATTCTCGTCGCTCAGAGGACAGCGTTCGATTATTTCCGCGAAGAACAAGCTCAATCGAGGTTGAAGCAGCGGTTGCGCGCGTTCCGTCAGGTGGAAGTCGGCGAGGACCCCGCGATCGCGTGCGAAAGGAAGGATCTCGCGGAATGGCTGACCGCAAAGTTGAACTGCCTTCCGGTTCTGCGACGGACGGCATTCGTGTGGCGATACATTGAAGGATGGACTGTCAAGGAAATCGCCCGCGAACTGGATCAGCCAGAGTCAAATGTCTCGAGATGGTCACGAGAGACCATGGATTACCTGCGTAAAGCAATCAAGGACGACAAACGTAGAGCGAAACTATAGCAGGAGCAGCCTAAAGACGAAGACCGGTCAACGTGACCGGTCTTCGTCTTCGTCAAGGAGTCTCCTGGCTATCCGGGCCATGCGTCTTTCGCGACGCACTTCGCTTTGCTGATCGAACTTCTGCACGGCCTTCGCTGTATCTTCAGTCCGGACGTCTAGTGGATCGACCACACATGGGCCATCTGGAGTTTCGCGTGCGGCAGCCTGGATGATAGCTTGAACTCCTGGTAGTGGCTTTAGGTCTCGCGCCAGGTAGCCCTCTTCCCTCAGGTCACGAAGCTGCTGCTCCGTCACCTGCTCAGGGTGGCCTTCGACCAATGCCTGCAGTGCTAGGTAAAGTTCGCGATTCCGCTCCAAAAGCTCCCTGACGTGTTCCTCCCAGTTCCGTACCCAGCCTAGCTCCATTGAACCGCTGTCGTTCTTGAGTGGCAAGCGCGGTCCGGCACGCGTTCTTGACTTGTCGTCCTTCTTCTTCAATCGCTCCTCCAAGAGCCGACGCATCTCTGCGTCCAGGCGCATCCGTTTTTTCGCTCCCGACATCTCGATCCACCCTCCTTGGGATGCGACGCGCCGAAGGCTCTGTTCCTCATGTCGCAAGGTCGTGGCACATGAGGGAACCAGCTTCGCATGATGGATGGAAAAACTCGCCCTGTCAACCGATGAATTCTCCCTGCACGCCCCCACCTCTTGGTCAATTCTCTGGGCGGCTGTAAACTCTTGCAGAAGCTTGACTTACTCCTCGAGTACGCTGGAAATTCGAGAATCCTGTGGTTGAAAAAGGGGGGCTGCACCGTCTCCCATATGTGTGGGGTCACGAGGGACCAAAGAGGACATCCTCTCCTGCGACAATAGTCGGCAGCCCTAAGCCCCGCCTGTGCCGGCTCAAAGTTAAGCCGGGTCAATCCGATCCGTTCGCCGTTCAAGCACCTGCCGCCTCCGGCCAGGCTGGTGCGGATTGCGCGCCTAACCTCCGAGGAAGTAGTCATGGACGCCACCACCACCCCCAAGCCGGCCAGGACGGATAGCACGACGCCTTCCACCGACAACGACCATCAACCGCCCGATCAGCTGATTCGGGAACGCCAGTTCGTCAACCGGGCCGCAAAGCCTCACGAGAACCTAATGATTGTTCAATTGTACAAAACCTCGTCGGGAGAACAGTACACCCGAACCTTTTTCAAAGCCTGGAAGGGGCTCTAAATCGCGGACCATCACGGGCGGTTTGCCCGTTCATCGTCCGTACCAGCCTCGATAAGTCGGGCCACACCGTTGTCTTTTCCCCGTGAAACCTAACCGCCTTCGGCCAGGGATGATCGTTTCATCCCCTGCTGTCGCGGTGCGCCTCGAGACAAAGGGTGTCTCTCGTGTTCAAGCTTTATTCGCATAAACGGCACCGCTGCTCCCGGTGCGCGTCCAGGCTCCGCAAGAGGGGCGTGCTGGTAGAGGACATTGCCGGGGTCCGGCAATTTGTCTGCATCGGGCACATGGTTGAATTGGTGGCGGCTCTCAGCGAGCCGGAGTCGGTGCAGACCGTTTGCAACGACAACACGGTCGATCCGAGTCTTGCCGTTGCCCACGTCTATGGCTACTTCCCCGGCATCGGGTCGCAGATCGACCGGGAAGAGTGAGAGAAGACTGGTGCTGCGCGCCCGCCTTTACCGGGGCGGGCAAACGGCTGTCGTCATTCGACGTTGCCTGCGGCTGATCGCACAGTCGGCCCCGATTAGTCGGGGCCGACTGTGCGCCGGAATCCCCCCCTTGAGAAGACCCGCTTGCGGCGTCGCCGGTCGCCGTATGCCTATCACTTTCGACCGGCGAACCTTTTCTACGAAGGGAAGTGTCCCATCGACCCGTTCACGATGGCTTTGATCATCGGCGGTGTGAAACTCGCCCAGAAGCTTCAGGGCAGTTCCAAACCCACGCCTTCCTCCGCACCCACGCCGTCTCCCAAATGCCGCTGGTGCGGCAACACGATCATTAGCACCCCTCATCGGTCCAATTGCTGCGGCCAAATGCTGTGTGCGTCATGTGTCGCACCATGGGACCAGGCCGGAGGCAGTAATTGCGTCTTCTGTAACAATTCAAAGGTGCGAACATGAGATCATTACACAAATTCACAACCGGCTAGCCGCGTTTACAGCTAGCCGGTCTTCCGACCCATCCGTGCCACAATCGGGAGCCTATCTGATGAGTACCGCGACTCTCAACGCGGGCCAGCATCCACCAGAACAGGCGGAGCTGGTGCCACAATATTTTGACACGGATCTGATTGTCACGCCCCACGACAATCCGGCTCATCCACCTTCGATGCTGGCCGATTTGTACGCATCGATACGTGAGAACGGCCAGAGGCTTCCGGGCTATGTGTGCCCGTCGCCCGATCTGCCCCCGAACAAGCGCCTCTGCATCGAGGGCAACGGACGCCTCGCCGTCGCACGACAACTCGGACGCCCATTCTGGGCGTTCGACCTGGGGCGGCCGGTGTCAGAGGAGGAACGGATCAAATTGACGTTCTCACTCAATTTGATGCGTCGAGCCATGCGCCGCGATGAAATCGCGGAAAGGGGCGCCCGGTTCATGGAACTGATCGGTTGCTCACAAGGGGATGCCGCTCGGCTGCTCAACGTGTCGCAGGCTACCCTCAGCCGCGCCTTTGGTGAGAGGCGCATCCCGCCGGACTTGAAGCCGAGGGCCGACCGGCTGGGGCTCGCCATCCGGTCGCTGGTGGCGGCCGCGCCGGAGGCGTTGATGGCAAAGGTCATCGATTTCGCCGAAACGCCGGGACAGGACGGCAAACAGCCGACCCGGGATGAGGTGGTTCTGTTCATCCAGCGGTTGAAGAAGGGCGGCAAGCCCAATGGCCGTAAGGCCAAGCCCATCACGCTCACCATGAACGGCCGGGCAGTGACTTTTGCCGTGGGCGAAAAAGACACGTCCTTTACGGTCGCGGACGACCTCAAGGCGATCGCCACCCGGCTGGGCAAGTTGGAGGCTGTCCCGCCGGACGGCTGGCCATTCCTGTTTCACTGACCCGTGTTCTCCCGGGCGGCTTTGGACGCCCCGGCGAAACCCATCTTTGCGCCCTGCCGGCATCGCCGGCCGGGCGGTCACTCTCAACCCGCAGCAATTCTTGGAGCCCTGACCGATGAGAACCGCGCTCAGCCTGCTGACGATCTTGGTCAGCCTCGTTGTTGCACCCTTCGCGGACATCCCTCCGCCCCCGCCCGATTCAAGGAAGCCGTAACCTGGTCCTTTCCCTTTGGAGGCCCGTCATGCTGCATCTGCTTGAAGTCATGGTGGTGGCTTTCACACTCGTAACCATCACCTTTCTGGTCCTGCTGGCACTGCCGCAATGCAAGATCAGGGACATGCTCATGCCCTGGATATTTGTTGCGCTCTGTGCCGTTTATGCGCTGAGCCCGATCGACGCCCTTCCCGAGCTGGCGCTTGGCCCATTTGGATGCGTGGATGATATCGCTGCGATAGCGGCTGGCATCACCACTGCCGTGAAAACGATCAGGGCGGGCAGGCAAAACAAGCCGCAATTCCGGGACCAGTATTTCAACTGACTGTCAGCCCGGCCAGGCCGCGCGCCTGGCCGGGCGGTTCCTTCCTCCGGGGACGTGATCCATGCGAGTTCTGTCCGCTCGTGTCTTACAAGCGATTCTCCGGCTTGCCTGCTGCTCGGTCGGCTTTGGGCTGTCGTTACTCGGCCTCTACATGCCGTTCGTCGCCGTGGTTGCGGTCGTGGGCCTCGTGTGGAAAGAGTCGCGCCATAGTGCGAGAGCAGCCTGGACGCATGGCACGGCACGCCTGTCCGCTCTCATAGAGCTCATCCGTCACCGAATGATCGGTGAGGATGGGCTGATCTTTGGCACCACGGCCCTGATGCCGCGTGCATCGCTCAGGGAAGGCGTCAGCGCCTTGTGGTCAGCTTCCATCGCACCGGAGCTGGGCTGTTACCTCTTTCTGAACGCCCTGGGCGGAAGGCGGTGGTCAGGCGACCGCATGGTACGCCTCACCAGATTTACCCATTTGCTGACATGTGCGCCGACGGGCCGTGGTAAGGGCATCAGCGTGCTCATCCCCAATCTTCGCTCGTATCGCCATAGCTGCGTGGTCACCGATCCGAAAGGCGAGCTGTTCCTTGCGACGGCCCTACATCGAATCAAGCGGTTTAATCATCTTGTATTCCGTCTCGATCCATTCGACGTGTGCGGGTGCGGAACGGACCGCCTGAATCCCTTGGATTTCATCGACGATAAAGCTCCGGACTTTCTTGATCAGTGCCGTGACCTTGCAGATATGTGTATTATGCAAACCGGAAAGGAACCAGAACCTTATTGGAACAATTCTGCACGTGGGGTAATTACCGCCTTCATTGCCTATGTCTGTGCCTGCGAGGCCAATCCCCAGTATCGCACGCTCGATACCGTGCGCGACCTTCTCTCCTCGCGTCAATCATACGCCAAGGCCATCGAGCTCATGCAGGAGGTGGAAACCCATAACGGCGTGATTCAGCGCCTGGGCCACTCCCTGACATGGCACGTGGACCGGGAGTTAGGAAGCGTGCTTAGCAATGTGCAAATGCACACGGAAGCCTTTGACTCGCCTCTGATCGCACAGAACATGACCTCCTCAACCTTCGATCCTCGCTGCCTTCGCACCGGCCGCGCGACGATTTACCTGATTCTGCCGCACGACCGGCTGGACACGCTGGCGCCTATCATGCGGGTGTGGATCGGTGTCATCCTGCGAACGATCACGCGGGGCAAGCCGACAGAACAAAATCCTGTGTTATTTTTACTCGATGAGGCCGCGCATATCGGCAGGATCCGAGTTCTGGAGCAAGCCGTCACGCTTATGCGCGGCATGGGCATTCGTCTATGGTTCTTCTTTCAGTCCTTGTCTCAGCTCAACGACTGCTACGGCGAGAAGGCCAGGACGATCCTGGACAACATCGACACGCAGCAATACTTCGCCTTCAACGACATCGACAACGCCGAAGCCATCAGCAAGCGGATCGGCGATACCACGATATCCGTCGCCACGCATGGCGAGAACGATGGCTGGACAAGGAACACTGGCGGCACAGGGCCGCCGTCGGGTAGCGAGTCGGGCGGGCGGACTAGCAGCGTGACGAATAACGGCCGGCGCATGTATCGACCGGAAGAGTTAATCGTTCTGCCGGAGGATGTCGGATTGGTCCTGCACCGGAATCTGTCCGTGGTGCCGGTGCGGTTGATCAAGTATTTCGAGCACCCTTCATTTCGCAACGGCGGCATCGGCCAGGAGCCGGGCCTTACCCGGGCCGCGACCGAAAGGGCGGTGTGCCTGCTTCTGGCCGCCCTCGCCTTTGCCGACCTGGCCGCCAGCATGACGCTCTTTCGATCGGAACCAATCGCACCGATCCGTCATCGGCCTGGTCTGTTCCGGCCAGGCGCAAGCCGCCGGGTTTTTCGTGGCGGCGGCACGGACATCGTGCCGTCGCATGTCATCAACACTGGCCCATTTGAGTAGAGGAGCTTTCTCATGGCCGAGAAAGATGCAGTGGAATCGACGGCTTCTTCTTCGCTCGTGGCCAAGGTGTGGAACGCCATCACCCGCGACGGCACGCTTGCCGCCGCCGGCCGGCAAGGTGCGGATGAATTCGCACAGGCTCTCAAAGCGTTCCCGGACTCCATTGGCGTGGATGAGGTCGGCACCATCCTTAATCCTACGCAGGGAGAGATCGCGGCGGATCGGCGAGTCATGCCCTCGCCTTCCGAGATCGCCAGGGACAAGACGCCCTACCGCCTCGATCAAGATCAGGACCAGGACTTGGGCCATGGTCGCTGACCAACGGGGTCAGCGACGGCATTTCTATGTTTGGGCAGGCACGGAGCGCATGTCATGAACGACCCGACCACGATAGTTCTCTCCATCGTAGCGCTGGTCATCGCGTTCAGAGTCTTCTACACGTTGGTGTTTTTCGCGGCCCTTGGGATCGCCAGCTTGGTCAAGGCGCGCAAGGACCGGCCGTGAAGCACCGATGCCGGTATTTCCCGGCAACCGGAGGAGCATGGGCATGGATGACAAGCAGGCGGCACCGGCTCGCGTGAATTGGCGCGGGGCGGATCTGCGCGGGGTCAACATGGCGGGCGTCAACCTGGAGAGTGCCGACCTGCGGGCCACGGATCTGAGCGGGGCCAATTTCACCGCCGCCAATCTTCGCTATGCCGATCTACGCGGGGCGACGCTTCAGGGAACGAATTTCCAAAACGCCAATCTCTACGGGGCCAAGATGCAGGGCATCGAAGCCTATCAGGCGGATTTTCGCGGCGCCGACTTGCGGCTGGCGAATCTCGCCGGGGCCTATCATCTCGATGGTGCGATGATGCCGCCTCCGGCGCGCCAGCCAAGCCCAAGCGAAGTGGCCAGGGACAAGCGGCCGCACGTTGCGGAGCAATCGCAGGACCAGACCAGGCAGAACGACCGCGAGCGGAGCAGAGGCCGTTAAACGGCCGGATGTCTCCCTCGCCATTTCGGCCAAAGCGGTGCCTATCCAACCACGGGAGGTCTTATGCCCAATCCTCACAGATGGGAGCTCGAAATCACCGGCCACGGACCGCGTTTTGATTACGCGGCGGCAGCCACATGCGAAATCTTGAACCTGCATTTCGATCCATCTCAGCCGAAGGCGGTACTGTACGGGCGCATTCTTTACACCATCCTCAACGCCATGTACCTGGCCGAAGCCGAGCTGAATGCCGGACGCCGGGAACCGAGCGAAAACTAATGTCCACCGTTGCCCAGAGGGGAGCGATCATCATGGACGGGATTGAAGACAAATTGAGCCGCATCGAAGCCATGCTGCAAACGCTGGTCGAGCGGCAAGTGGTCAAAGACTGGTATACGACGGAGGAATTCGCACGGCTAACCGGCAAGGCGGAGTTTACCGTGCGGGAGTGGTGCCGGCTCGGCCGAATCAACGCACAAAAACGTCATTCGGGTCGAGGGGCCTTTGCTGCCTGGGTGGTGAGCCATGCCGAGTTGCAACGTTACGGCAGAGAAGGTCTGTTGCCGCCGCCTCACGCGAGGCGAACGTTCCCGGCCCGTTGACGTGCTGACGGACGCAGGGGGCGTTTCGTCGGCCCATGACGCTCACGGCGGTGCCGCCCAAGACCTGGGTCTTAGGTGGCACCGCCGTATCGTATTTTGCAACCGCAAGAAACGTGGCTGCGTCCTCAGATGCGGGCCACCGGCGGAGCGGTGGACGATTGCGTCGGCAATCCGCCGAACACATCATGAATCGCCTTCTGCTGGTGCTCGGGGAACAGGTGCCGGTAGCGCCGCCGCATCTCCTCGGTCTGATGCCCCATCCATGCGTCGATCAGGCGCTGATCGACCGCCTTGGCGGCGCAGTTGCTGGCGAAGGAGTGGCGGAAGACGTGCCAGCCGGGCAGGACGTCCCATTTGCTGCCTTTGAGGACCCGGCGGAAATTCTGGCCCGCCCGCTGCAAGGTGAGCGGCACATCGGCCTGCTGGCAGATCGTCAACTGCCCGCCGGGATGCTTGGCGAACCACTCCGACATGGTTTGCCGCAGCTTCGGCGTCATCGGCACGGTGCGAAAGGTCAGCTCCCGGGTGCGGTCTTTCTTTTTCTCGCGGATGGTCACGACGCCCGCTGAGAAATCGAAATCGTCGATCCGCGACCGCAGCATCTCGCTGCGGCGCGCACCCGTATGGGCGGCGAAGACGAACATCGGATGGACGAATGGGTGGGCGTCGCATTCGCCGACAAAGGCCAGCACGTCCTCGATCTCAGGCAGCGTCAGAAACAGGCAATCCCAGAGCGACTCTTGCTGGTGTGTGTTCAAGCCGCCGCGGGCGATCTGGCGTTCGATCTGAGCCCAGGTCTGGAACGGCGGCTTGCCTGTGCTCTTACGGTAGACGATCCCCTTGGTCGGCGCCGGGCCGGCCACCAGGCCCTGTGGCACCCCCCATTTGTTCCAGATGCTGGCCAGCGTGCCGATCTCCTTGCGGATCGTCGTGTGGCTGATCATGCGGCGAAACTTGCTCGTCTCCTGGGCCCGGGCATCGACATAGGATTGCAGGGCGTCGGGACCGATTGCGCGCACCGGCGTTGCCGCGCCAAGCAGACGCGTCAGGTGCTCGATGTGGATGTCCTCCGTATAGCGCGTGCTCGACTCTTTCACTCCCTCGGGGTGCTTCTCAGTGTAATGGGCGAAGAATTCCTGGATGGTCAAAGGCTTCTCGATGACCGGCCGGTGATTGAGCTTGCCGTCGGAGAGCAGGAACACGCCGAGGTCGGCGTCCGGCGGAATCTCAAGCCGGCCGCGCTCGACAAGGCGAAGGTTTTCCTCCAGCCGGTGCAGGCATCCTTGAGCCTCGCTGGCGTCCGCGCCGCGCAGCGCAACCTGCTGTTTGCGTCCGCCGAATCGGAAGTTAATGCGATAGCGTTCGCCGCGTTTTTCGAGCCAGGCCACGAGCCACCTCCCAGGCGAATTGTGGGGGGCGGGTCCAGCGACATGCCTCCAACGCGGGGGCAGTGCTGCACCCAAATTGCACCCAAACCAGGCTGGGGGCAAAGAAAGAGGCACCTGCGGGATTTCCGCAAGTGCCTGGTTTCTTTAGGCTTATGGCTGCTTCTGCGGGCGCATGGCAAGCTGGGGATCTAGGATTCGAACCTAGACTAAGTGATCCAGAGTCACTCGTGCTACCGTTACACCAATCCCCAAGATTGCCGGCTCGGTGAGCTCGGCGGTTTGATTTGATTATCCTAAGGTCTGGGCCGTTGTCTGGCAAGATCAGTGGCAAGGTCTTTGGATGTCGCTTTCGGGTTATCGGCGTAAGGCCGTGTGATCTTTAGACAAAGGGTGATGAGGTTCGGTCCAGGACGGGGCGTTTCTTTGGGGGATTGGCTCGGAGTGGTGAAGTTGCTGGTCGGCGGCCGAAACATGGAAAGGGGTCAATAGGACGAGGCTGCCGCGACTGGCCGTTCTGAACTCGGTTCTCAGGGATCGGGGAGCCGAGGAACAGGATCGCTTGCCCTTGGCAGAAGCTTGGGTTTCAAGGCGAGAGGCATGCTCACTGCGTTGCCGGCGTCGTCGGAGGCTCGGTCATGGATTGGCGAAGCGTTTGCCGAAGGCTGCTGAGGCTGGTCACGCTTGCTATCTGGACTCTCGGGTTAGTGGCAGGCCCGGCTCTTGCCGGCGAGCGGCCGCGCGTGCGCGTGGCCGATGTGCATGCGAGGCGGTGGTTTGAGGATGCCAGGTTCGGTCTCGCCATTCACTGGGGAGTGTATTCCCTGATCGGAAAAGGGGAATCGGTCATGAAAAATGATCGACTTCCCGCGAGTGAGTATGAAAAACTGCTACCTCTCTTTAACCCCACACAGTTCAACGCGGACGAGTGGGTCCAGCTCGCCAGGGCGGCGGGCGTGCGATACATCACCGTGACCAGCAAGCACGCCGACGGTTTTTGCCTTTTCGATAGCAAGCTGACCGAATACGACGTCGTCGACGCAACTCCCTATCGCAGAGATCCGCTCAAGATGCTGGCGGAAGCCTGCTATGGATATGGGATCAAGCTTTTCTTTTCCTACTCGCTTCTCGATTGGCATCATCCGGATTACCTCTCGAAAGGGGTAAGGCCGACGACAACGACGTCGGGAGAAAAACCGTCCTGGGCCCGCTACGTTGCTCATTACCAGGGGCAAATTCGAGAACTCTGCACGAACTACGGTCAGATCGGCGGATTCTGGTTCGATGGAGGTTGGGAGCACTCGGACGCGGAATGGGATCTCGCCGAGACTTATGCGATGATCCGTGAATTGCAGCCGAATGCCCTTATCGGCTTCTCCGGACGTACGACTCCGTCTCCCGGAGAAGACTTTCGGATTGCGCGCTTCGGCGACGTTGAGAGCAAAGGGAACGGGAACCCAGGCAGCCAAGCGAGGCCCTCTTCTCTCACCCTCGAAATGGGTCAGACCCTGAACGAATCTCTTGGATATACGATTCGAGATAAGAAGTATAAGAGTGCTGATGAGATTGTGCGCCTGCTTGTGGATACCACGGGGCGGGGGGCCAATTTGCTTCTCTCCGTGGGGCCGGGGCCGGACGGAGTGTTTGAGCCGGAGGTTTCTGAACGGATCTCGGCGGTGGGGAAATGGCTGGAGATCCATGGCGAAGCGATCTATGCGACGCGAAGAGGGCCGGTTGGGCCGCAGCCTTGGGGTATCTCGGTACGGAAACGCGGTTTACAATCGGCGTACTTGCATGTGCTCAAACCGGTAGGCCCGGTTGCCGTGCCGTGGTCGCTGCTTTCGTATGACGCCAAGCTTTTGGGGATGAATAAGGCCCTCAAGATGTCGCAGGTGAATGGTGAACTGTTGCTCGACGTGCCCGCTGCAGAACCTGCCGAGGTCGATAGGGTTATCGTTTTGACGCCCAAGAATCCTCTGCGCTGAAGTTGGATCCAACGTGGACGCCACCGAACCGAAACGACGCATCGACTGGGTGAGTGCCGTGATGGCACTCATCACCAGTGTGGCCCTGGCCTGGACGGCCTGGCTTTGGCTGGAGCAGGATGGTCGCACGGAACCCCCCGCCATGGGGTCGAAGATGCCGGCCCTGCGGCTGCTCGACCTGGAGACGGCGGAACCGCTCGTTCTGGTCGGGCTTCGTGGAAAAGTCTTGTGGATTAGCTTTTGGTCCGAGGCGAAGCCGCCAGACCTTGCCGCTCTTCAGGCCGCGTCGGCTTCGCTTCGGTCACGCAAGAAGTTTGCTTTGATTGTCGCGGCCACCGACGCCGGGAGTACCGACCGTTTTCGTCGCGTGATTGCGGAGGCCAAGGTCGAGCTCCCAGTGTATCTCGCCAGTCCGGAAACCACTCGGCGTTTTGGAGCCGAGAGGCGGGAAACGCCGCTGCATGTGCTTGTTGATCAGTTTGGGCATGTCGGAGCGGTTGCCCAGGGACTTGGCCCAGAGACTCTCGGTCGCCTGGCGCATCACGCGCAGGAATGGCTCGATGAGCTGGAACCTCCGACGAATTCTCGTTTCGCCGTCGACGGATGGGATACTCTCGAGAGTCAATTCGGCAATGAAGTCACGTATCGCACGAATCGCTCTGTATCTCGCGAAGGGGGCCCGTGGCCGAAGCAGATGAGCGCGGGTTCGAGCCTCGCGAGCTTTCTCGCGGATTCACGGTTGCGGGCAGGGTCGATCGTAAAGATACGCTGGGGTTCGTAGAGTCCGGGTATACCTGTGAAGATGTTGATGTTCGAGAGGACGTCGCCAATCACAAGCACGCGATCCGAGGCACGCCAGTAAGAAACATGGCCGACGGAGTGCCCGGGAGTTTCGATCACGGTGAAACCGGCGACCTCATCGCCTTCGTGGAGCCAGCGTGAAACCGGGTGTGCAGGGCCCATGAAGAGCGGGGCCAAGGAACGAGTCACCCAATTCTGGGGAAGTCCCGCCACGATCAGGCGGGGATCCTCCGCCGCGGGGGCGTCAGCCTCGCCACACCAAAGGGGAATCCCCAGAGCTTCACAAACGTCGTGGCTCGCTCCTTGATGATCGGGATGAGCATGTGTCAGCGCATGCGCGACGACAGTGCGCCCGCGCAACTGACGAAGGATGCGACGGCGGGCAAATTTCGCACCCGCGTCAACGAGCACGTCACCCATTAAGTAAATGTTGATCGCGTTGGGGGGGAAACCTCGAAGTTGGAAGAGACCCTCGGCCAACGGTTTCATCGGCATACCTCTTGGGTCACTCAAAGTAGGACTTGTTGCTATTTTGATGAAATGATGGGGTGGAAGCCGGGAAGAGAGAGCTTCTCTCGAGGCTGTAAGGCTCAGTCCGGAAGAAGAGGAGGTTCGTCGCCAAGGGCATCAAGGCGTGATCGAAGGGCCCTGGCGGCTTGACGGGGACGCTCAGCCCGGACGATGGCGGAACTCACGGCGATTCTCGTGGCGCCGGCTTCGAGAACGCGATCGACATTCTCTTCCGTGATGCCGCCGATCGCGAACCAGGGGAGGGTTGTCGTCTCGGCGGCGAGACGGACAAACGCGAGGCCGGCGAAGTCGGAGAAATCCTTGGTGGTGCTGGGGAAAACGGGGCCAACCCCCAGGTAGCTCGCGCCGTCGAGGATCGCGCGATCGAGCTGCTCGCGTTCGTGAGTGGAGACACCGATAGAAGCGGTAGGGCCGACGATCCGCCGAGCGTCGCGGAATGAGATGTCATCCTGTCCCAGGTGGACACCGTCTGCACCGGCGAGGCGGGCGAGATCCGGGCGGTCGTTGACGATGAAGCGGGCCTTGGCCTGGGCCGTGAGGATCCGAACCTCGCGAGCGCGAGTGAGCCATTCGCGGTCGGTCAGTCCTTTTTCACGGAGCTGGATCACGTCGACCCCACCGGCCAGGGCTTCGCCAACGACCCAGGTCAGGTCTCCCAGTGTGGGGAGTCCTCCTATGAGCAAGTAAAGCTTGGCGTTGCCGAAAGCGCGCTGGGCATGGACGGCGGTCATCGTGAGCTTTTCAAGCGTGTAAACGTCATAGCGAAGAACCTCGAACCGACCGGCGAGCCAAACGTCGACGAGCTTGCCGTATTCTTCGAGAGTCCTCAGCGACTCTTGCGTTCGCTTAAAGTTGGCCGTGAGGACGGATCGCGGGTTTTCGCGAATCTGTTCCGAGGCCGTCATGATGTGGGTGCCCACGTCTCCTCGGGTATCGCGTGAGCCGATCAAGACCTCGGACTCGAAGCCGCGAATGGCTTCCGCGAGCCGGTGGCGAACTTCTTTCAGACGCTTGGTAAGTCCCGCGTCTCCGAGCACAAACCGCACGTAATCTTCGACGACGCGTAGGCCCTCGCGAGCGCGGTTCGCCGAGGCGTCGAGAATGCGAGCGAGGTCGACCGCCTGTGTAGGCTCGACGAGCTCGAGAGGGGCGATGTCGGCCGGCAAGGGCAGGGGAGCCGTTTCCACGTCGGCTTCAGGGGCGAGACGTTCGACGAGCTCCTCGATATTAACGCCGGCATTCGCGAGGAGATCGGCCGTGGGGCTTGAGGTGGAAAGCAGGCCGGCCAGGAGATGCTCGGTTCCCACGAGCCGTCCCCGATCGCGTGACTTCGCCTGTGTTGTGGCGTCATTCAGCGCGGCACGTAGCGAGGCGGAGTGAGGGAAGGGGGGGGCACCCGGCATGTCGAAGACTTCGGCGCTGGCGTCCTGCGGGCCTAGAACCGCGAGAGCTCGAGCGGGATCGAGTCCATGCTCGGCGAGCAGTTCCGAGGCGCGGCTTTCTGCCTCGTCAAGGAGGGCCGCCAGCAAGTCGGTGGGTTCGACGCTTGCGGAGCCGCGCTGTTTCGCCCGGATTTGGGCACGTTCCAAGGCTCGCGATGCGCCTTCGGTTAAGGACTCGAGCATACGATTTCCCTGGGATCGATGAGGGCGCCCCTTACCTTGATTTCCCCTAAGGGGCCTGCCATGATAAATGTGTCGTGGCTCGATGTTCAACCAATGTATCGCCAGATGCGCGGGCCAGGGTAGGCCCTCTCACTCCGCTTGGCCGCCGCGCCCTCCCTCCCACCTTCTTCAACAGGAATTCGACGTGCTCGATCGCATCCTTCCTCTTTTGCTGGTAGCCCTCTCGCTGCTCGCCGTGGCGCGGGTTGCCTCTGCCGAAGAACCCGCCAAAAAACCGACTTCGGTTCTCTCTTTTCAGGTCAAGGACATCGATGGCAAGCTTGTAGATCTGGCGAAGTATAAAGGAGAGGTGCTCCTCGTCGTCAATACCGCCAGCCAATGTGGGCTCACGCAGCAATATCAAGGACTCGAAGCGCTTTATCAGAAGTATAAGGGCCGAGGTTTTGAGATCCTCGCGTTTCCGGCCAACGAGTTTGGAAACCAGGAGCCGGGTACTAACGAAGATATCAAGTCATTTTGCTCCACTAACTACAACGTGAGCTTTCCGCTCTTTGCGAAGATCGTGGTGAAGGGAGACGCGATCCATCCCCTCTACCAGTTTCTGACGAGCAAAGAGACTGACCCCAAGTTCGCGGGGCCGATCCCCTGGAATTTTGCAAAGTTCCTGGTCAATCGCAAAGGGGAAGTGATCGCTCGCTTTGACCCTCAAGAGGTCCCCGGTTCCGAGAAGGTTTCCAAGGAAATCGAGAAGGCGCTCGCCGAGCCGAAGTGAGTTTCGCTCGTCGCAGAGAGTTCGAAATCGAAAGAGTGCAGGGCCTTGTTCTCGTCAGATCTCTCTTGCGACGGTTGATCCCTACAGCGATCTCAAGCCACGCGGACTTTGGTTGAAGACTTGAAGAAGATGGAAACGCCCTCGGACCGAGCCACGGCTCGATCCGAGGGCGTTGTGCTTTACGGGGCGATGCAGGCAGGTGACCGCCCGGCTGGAATTCTTAGGCTGGCGATCTCGCCCCGCCATTCCTCGGTATCGCGGTTCAGCCGCTGATATGGCTCAGCTTGATCTTACCACCGGCCTGGAGCCCTTCTCCGCGCGGAGGCGCCAGGGCGTCAGGCGCGGCAATGACGTGATCGCCCGGCTTCAAGCCCGAGAGGACCTCGGCATACTGGGAATCGCTAAGACCAAGCTTCAACGGCTTCCACTGCCAGTTGGTGCCCTGATCGGTGGGATTCGGTAGTTGCAAGGCGGCGAAGGGCTGGCTGCCGACCCACACGAGGGTCTCCACGGGAACGCGCGTGACGTCTTGCTCCGTGGTGATCTCGAAGTTCACCTCGGCGCTGAGTCCTGGTCGAAGTCCTTCGAATTCACCGGAGAGGATCTGGACCATCGCATAATAAATCCGCACGTCCGACACCGGGCCGTTGGCCGGTGCGGGGATCGCGGTGATATCCAAGACCTTGCCTCGGAGCAGGCGATCCGGGAAGGCGTCGACTCGAATCGTGGCGGCCTGTCCAGACTGGATCTGGGCGACCTTCGACTCGTTGATTTTTGCTTTGACCTGCATGTGTTTGGGGTTGGGAACCGAGAAAATCGGCTGGGACTGGCGAACGGTAACCCCTTCCTGGATTTGAGATTCCACCTGACCCCAGGAGTTCGCCTGGTTGGCGTAGACGACGATGCCATCGCGCGGAGACCGCAACGTGCACTTCTCGACCATCTTCTCGAGCCGCTTCAGTCGTTCCTCTTCCAAGACGAACGATGATTGGAGCGAGAGTTGATCTGCCCGAATGGCTTCGATCTTGGCCTTACGGGCCTTCTCGATACGTTTGCCGGTGAAGTTTTCGAGCCGGTCCAGCATACCCTCCGCTTCACGGAGGGCGATTTCCGCCTGCTGGGAGGCCAATTCATCGGCATTCACCTGGGCTTGAGATCGGAACCCTTTCTTGGCCGTGTCTCGCGACCATGTCAGGTTGCCTTTAGCCCGAGAATATTCCGTCTCGCACGCACTGATGTATTGGCGAATGAGTTGGACGTCTTGCGGATAGATGCCTTGCTCGAATTCGCGGAGCGAGATCTCGTTGACCTCAAGAATCGACTTGGCCTGTTCGACCCAGGCTTTGGCCTGAAGGTATCGGATTTTTTGAGCTTGAAGCTCATCTTTGAAGGCTGAGGCGTCGAGCTCGCAAACGATATCTCCCGCCTTCACCGGAGAGCCTTCAGGAAGGATCCAGATGATCCGGGTCGATCCGGGCATCTCCTGGGTCTGGTTGTTGCCGCCACGTCCACCGCCACCACCGCCGCCACGTCCACCGCGTCCGCCGCCACCACCGCCGCCAGCATTTTGTTGCTGGGCTGCGGCCGCCTTGGCTTGTGTAGACGTGCTGCTTGATTTGGCTCCATTCGCCCCTCGCAAGGGGACGTGCGGTTCTACAATGTAGTTGAAGCTGCTGACGCTGGGGCGTTTCAGAAGCGCGCTATCAGTGGAGCTGGCCGCCGTTCCGGTTGCCGAACCCGAGGCGCCGGACGCTGCCGCATCGGTCGCCGACGCTACGCCGGCACCGGTTGCCTTGGCTTTGCCCCCCGTGGCCTTCTTCTTGGCGGCTGCGCCACCTCCCCCTCCACCTGACTTCTTCGTGGCGGCTGGAGCCGCCGTTTGGGCGGGTGCGGGAGTGGCCGCGCCTCCTGCACCATTCGCTCCCCCTCCGCCTTGTCCTCCACCGGAGCCGCCTGCACGGGCTCCCTGGGCACCACCGGTAGCGCCACCTGTAAGGCCGATCAGGGCTTCGACCTCGCAACGAACAGTCGCGTTGTCAGAGCTCTCGAGCGTCCCGTTTTCCGTGACGAGCAGAGAGAGATCTCCGCGATCGATTTCAAGAGTGATGAGTTGCTTGGGTGTTCCTGACCATAAACGTGCCGGACGAAAAGAGGTCGCCCACGCCCAGCCTCCCAGGCCTGCGACAACTGACAGAAAGAGCAGGATCCCCCATGGCCGCCGTCTCTTGGTTTCAGGAATGACGAGCGACGACGGATCATTGAGGTTGTTCGTATCGAGCGACAGCGACATGGCGACACTCTCCCCGTCGAATCGGGCGAAGGAGGATATTTATGAACGGAATTTGAAGGCTTACAGCGATCCAACTTCGCCCCAACTTCTTATTATCGGACGTTTTTCCGAAGAGGTCAACGCTTCCTAATATAGAGAATTTGGGCGGTTTTTTGTCGCGACAAGAAGACAGGTAATTTGCACTGTCGCCAAAAAATGAGACTAACTGGAGGATTTTTCTGGAAAACCTAAAAAACGGGAGCTATTCACTGATTGTACGCTCTTCGCTTTGAGAGGGGTGTGCGGTTAAGATGCGTTGCAGCGGTTTTTGCGCCTGTATCGTGTCTTAATGTTCTGAGCTCGACACACATCGGAATTTTTGAGCCCGTTGGAAGCGGTGCGACTCGCCATATAACGAGCCGTGGATCCGTGAGGATCCGGTTTCGTAGAGGCAGAGCACGCGCAGCGGAAATGACTCAGTGTTCTGGCACTGACCACGGGCGTTGTTTGGGAACCTAGCGAACGCACCATGGACCACCCCATCCGGGGGCTCGCTCGAGCTGCGCGCCGAGCTGTGCCCTCGCACGGGGAGGCCCCTGAATTGAGGGCTCAGCATGATGTTTCTGTTTTCGCTGTCCGCGCTGCGTGGGGTGTCGAATCGTACGAAAGGCAAGTCGCGGCTGCGTCCGCGAGTGGAGTCCCTTGAAGAACGTCTCGTGATGGCGACCCCCGGCGTCGATTACGTGCTGAGCGGCTACCAGTGGGCGAATCCGAGCCACATCACTTACAGCATCGCCCCTGATGGTGTCTTTTGGCTGCATGGCACCAACAATCTCAACGCGGCTTTCAACGCCAAGTTTGGGAACGGAACCTGGCAACGAGCGATCGCCAAGGATCTGGCGACCTGGGAATCAGTCGCGAATATCAACATTACTGAGGTGAGCGACTCCCCGCTCGACATGAACACCCCGGGCCTTGAGCAGGGGGATCCTCGCTTCGGGGATATTCGCATCGGGGGATACCCCTTCCAGGGAAATACAACGACGTTGGCCCAAACGTCTTATCCCCCGCCGCAGGGAGGAACGCTGGCGGGAGATATTCAAATCAATACAGCGATGAACTTTTCGATCGGCAACTCGGGGTACGACCTTTATAGCGTCCTACTGCACGAGACGGGGCACTCTCTCGGTCTCGCGCACGCTCAGAATTCCGCCGAGGTCATGTACGAGACCTACGAAGGGGTTCGAACCGGCCTGAGTGCCGGTGACATCGCGGGAATTCAGGCGATCTACGGTGCTCGAACGACCGACGTGTACCAGTCTCAAGGTCAGGGACTGGCGATGTCCAACGCCATCGACGTTTCGGGCAGCCTCAACGGGTCCGGACAGGCGACCCTGTCGAACGTCTCACTCGCAACGATCGGCGACACGGAATACTTCACCGTCGTCGCGCCGTCGGGCAGCAACGAAGGTCTATCGGTCTCGGCGATTGCGACGAATGTGAGTATGCTCAGCCCGTCAATTACTCTGTATGATTCCTCGGGGCACGTCGTCGCCACGCAGTCGAATCCTTCGGCATGGTCCAACACCGTCACCGTGCAGGCGTCGCAGGTTCAACCCGGCCAGCGATACTACGTGTCGGTCACCGGAGCGACGGGCGACGTCTTCTCGGTGGGTGCTTACAACTTGCAGGTGGGTTTCACGGGGGTGACGTCTCCCTCCGGCCCCACGTCTCCCGTGTCTCCCCCGCCGCCTCCTCCGCCGGCCGCGCCGAGCACCCCGAGCACACCGATCGTGACGGGCCCGACGCCCGTCACGGGGGGTACGTCGCCCATTGTGGTGATCGCCCCCGATCAATATGAGCCCAACAACACGATCGCCCAGGCCACGCGATTGGGTGCGATCGCTGCGGCGACCACGCTCAACAATTTGACTCTCAATACGGCGAGTGACGTTGATGACTTCCTGTTCCAAACGACCCGGATCGGAACATACCAAGTCTCGGCCCCGGGTACGCAGATCCGGATCTTGAACAAGGCGGGACGTCAGATTGCCTTTGGGTATGGGTCGGTCTCGGTCTCGGCGTTTCGTGCGAGGACGCCTCTCTATATTTCCATCAGTACACCCAATTCCGCTCCGGTCGCGAACTATTCGCTGACGGTTACGCCTCCGGTGTTACGAGCACGCGTGGCTCCGGCTCGGCTCCGGGTGCATGTGAGGGGCTGAGGGGGCATCGGTCGCATTGAAGGGGCCCCGAGCGTGTGGTAGCCTGAGCACACCGGAACGCCGGGGCGGCCGCTGCTCTCGAAATGCGGCGCCCGATGAGTCTCGTACAACCAAGGAGCGACACCGTGGCCGAATATTCACTGCCCCCACTCCCGTATGACTATGCTGCCTTGGAACCGCATATCAGCGCCAAGACGATGCAGTTCCACCACGACAAGCACCATCAAGCGTACGTGACCAACCTGAACAATGCCTTGAAGGATCATCCCGACCATCAGGGTAAGTCCATCGAAGAGCTCATTGCTCATCTCGATAAACTGCCCGAAAGCATCCGCACCGCGGTTCGCAATAACGGTGGCGGCCACGCCAACCACACGCTCTTCTGGGAACTCATGAAGCCGGGTGGCGCGACCGAGCCCACGGGGGCTTTGGCCTCGGCGATCACGAGCGAGCTGGGTGGTTTCGCGGCCTTCAAAGAAGCCTTCACCAAGGCCGCCACGACCCGGTTCGGATCGGGCTGGGCCTGGCTGATTGTCGGCAAGGACGGCAAGCTCGCCGTGACCTCCACCGCGAACCAAGACAGCCCGATCATGGAAGGGCAGACTCCCCTGCTCGGACTCGATGTTTGGGAGCATGCTTATTATCTTGACTATCAGAACAAGCGTCCCGACTATATCGGCGCCTGGTGGAGCGTTGTGAACTGGGACGAGGTCGGCAGTCTTTACGGTGCCGCCAAAAAGTAAAGGAATCGATAGACAAGGTGCCAAGGATCTTTCGATACTTGGCATGAGGACGGAGCCGTCGAGCGAGATCGCTTGACCCCAAAATCGATTTAGGTATGATCCGGTCGCCTCGGGGGAAGGATCTCCCGATCGCGTCCGGTTTTTTTCTTTGTGAGACACCTCGTTTCGGCGGAATACTCCGGCGCCTGGCTTACCATTTCGCGTCGCGGTGGCCGCCCGCCGGGCCCAAAAAAATTGGTTGCGATACGTTCCCCCCGACGAACGAGGAGACGTGCCGATGGATCGGCTCAGCTATACGCTGGCGGCTTGTGGAATTTCTGCTCTTCTGCTGGGTACCGGCTGCCGGAGCACCCGCTCCGAGGTGCCTCCTGGCCGCCCCTATGCCGGTGACGGCCGACAGGCGCCTCCGGTCGGCTTCAGCTCGGATCCGCGCCCGCTTCCGAACAACGCGGCCGGCCTGACGCCAGGAGTCATTCCGAACACCCCCGGCAAGTATGGTACGCCCACCCCTGGCGACTCTGGACGTTATGGTGTGCCGACGGTCGGCAACTACGGAGCTCCGGGAAGCTCGCCACTCGGTGCGACTCCCGCGGCACCGGGACAGACTTACTCTCCGTCGCTTGCCGACACCCCTTCGGCCCGTCCTCCTTTGACGGAAGCGCCTTCCGGACCGGTTCCTCCCGCCGAGCCTCCTTCCGACGATCGGCCGGATCCGAGCCAATCCCCCTTGAGCAACTACATGCCCTGATGCGATCCTAAGACCATGACCGAGGGACGGGACCCTTACTTGGGTGCCCGCCCCTCCGTTCGTGGTTTCTGATGGATTCCAGGGTTAGATGAGTGGTTCATGGCGATGGCCGATTCGCTGGTGGTCCTGTTCGAGGATGCTCATATCCTGGCCGTGCTCAAGCCGGCAGGTCTCTTGATTCAGGGGACGCCCGATCAAGGACCCACGCTGGAACGCCTCGTGCGGGGTTATCTCAACCCGGACGAGCCCGATTCGGTGTATCTGGGAACCGTGCACAGGCTCGATCGTCCAGTTTCAGGCGTGGTCGTCTGGGCCAAGACTCCCAAGGCGGCGCGTAGAATCGCCGCGCAGTTCGCCGCCCGAGAGGCGACGAAGGAATACTGGACCATCGTCGAGGGAACCCCTCAGGGATCTGAAGACGAGGGGACCTGGCGAGACTGGTTACTCCCGCCGAACGCGGTTGGAGTCGCGCGCAGCGTCCCCGCCGAGTCGCCGGGGGCGAAGCAAGCCATCACCCGTTATCGGCGCAACCAAGCCGGTCAAGTTCCCGAGGGGACGACCTGGCTCCGGCTTTGGCCCGAGACAGGGCGCACGCATCAGATCCGCGCCCAGTGCGCAGGTCAAGGCTTGCCGATCTTGGGCGACAAAACGTATGGCGCAGCGCGGGCGTTCCCGCAGGGAATCGCCCTCCATGCGAGAGGCTTACGCTTACGCCATCCCATTCTTCAACAAACGCTCGACCTCGTCGCGCCGGTTCCCTCACTTTGGGCGGAGCAGGGGATCCGCCTGCCAACGACTCCCTTCTCTGGAACCTAACATCCGGCGGCAGTCCCTACCTTAATATCATCCTGAGTGACATGCGGGCTCAAGCGATACTGATATCGATGATGCGGAGGCGAAGCGTTCCACGAGGAATCGGAACTTCGACCTCTTCACCAAGCTTCTTGCCGACCAAGCCCTGTCCGATCGGACTGGTCAGAAGAATCTTGTTCTGGTCGTAGTCCTCTTCACCAGGGCCGACGAGGATGAAGTCCTCTTCATCGTTGATGTCGAGATCCAGAACACGCACTCGTGACCCGAAGACGACGCGGTCGGTGGGGAGCGTCGACTTATCGATGATCATGGCGCGAGCCAGCTTGTCCTGAAGCTCATTAATTCTGGCTTGGAGCATGCCCTGAGCCTCGACGGCCGCGTCGAACTCGGCGTTCTCGGAGAGGTCTCCGTAATCCCGGGCCTGGGCAATCTGCTCGGCAATCCGGGGCATGTCCTCGTTTTTCATCTGGTCGAGCTGGGCCTTGAGCTTGTCGTAGCCGTCCTTCGACATGGGGATCCGGTCAGTGGACATGCCTGTCTGCTCCCAAAGTCGTACAACCGCGCTGGCGTCCACTCGAATAGGGCGCCATGTTGGGACTTCGTCAATAGTTCTCAGGTCGTGACGTGTGGAGAGTCCCTGGAAGCCTAGAAGCAAACACCGCGGCTCCGGAGCAACTCCGGGTGCCGCGGTCTCGACAACGTGTTTTAGCCTAGTCTTCACATTCCTTGGACGCAATACCAACACGGCCTACGCGTGCTTGCGCTATGCGTAAAGATAGGATTGGAAAGGAGGAACAGACTGCGGCCGGCCTTGAGGGGGGATCGGTTTTGCCTGGCTTTTCGAACCGACGTTTCGCATACCTTCACCGCGTCTTTCCGTAACATGAGTCGCGAGTCGAAATGCGCTTCTCTTGGCTCCGGCCCGGTTCCTGCGTCACTCGTGACGCAGGGCTTCGATCGGGTCCATCATGGCCGCACGCTGGGCGGGATAGAGGCCGAAGAGAATGCCGATGCCTACCGAGATGCTGAACGCGAGGAGGACCGAGAAGAGAGTCACGACGGCTTTCTGCTCGGGAATGAAGTAGACAATGATTTGCGGGATGGAGATCCCGAGAGTCACTCCGAGCAATCCTCCCACGCCGGAGAGGACGACGGTCTCGATCAGGAATTGCTGGGTGATGTCTTTCCGCTTGGCGCCCAGGGCGCGTCGAATCCCGATCTCTCGGGTGCGCTCGGTGACGGTGGCGAGCATGATGTTCATAATCCCGATGCCACCGACCAGAAGCGAGATCGAGGCGATCGTGCCCAGGATGATGCTGAATTGGCGAGCGGTGCGCTTGGCCTCGTTGAGCAGGTCAAGGGGGACGATGATGTCGACGTCTTTCTTCAGGTGAAAGGGCTTGACCGCGGCTTCCACAATCGGGTGAGTCGGGCCGACCTCAGAAAGGCTGCCGACCTGCAAGGTGAACTGTGAAAGCTGCGTTTCCTCGGCTTCCATCGAGCCGGCGCGGCTGTTCATGATCCGCTCACCGAAGCGGAGCTTGCAGGTGTTGATGGGGATATAAACGTCTTTATTGAATTCCTGTGCGGCGAGGCTGCCACCAATGCCCGCGGTGCTCGCCCGTTCCTTGGTGATGCCAATGACCGTGTAGTAGTCGCTTCCGAGTTTGACGGTCTGCTGCAACGGGTCTTCGTATGGGAACAGGCTCTTGGCCGTCTCTGAAGCGAGCACCGCGTAATTCTGATATTTTTCGTTGTCGAGATCGCTGAGGAATCGTCCTTTTTCGATCTCGAGGTGGTTGAAGTCGAGGTAGTCGTGCGTGGTGCCCACGACTCGACCGTCAATAAAGTGGTTCAGGTGGCGGACCTGTTTGCGGATCTCGCGAATCGGAAGCGCCTTCTTGATGGTTGGCACCGTGGCAAGCACGCGGTCGTAGTCTTCATATTTGAGGCCGTAGTTCAGAATACGCGCGGGACGTCCTCCCGCTGCCTGGGCCTCGTCACTCGGTTTGATCGAGCGAACAATGATGTTCGTCGCACCCAATTGCTCGAAGCGTTTCTGAGCCTCGCGACTGGAGCCTTCACCGATCGCGAGCATGGCGATCACGGCGGCGACACCGAAGACGATACCCAGCACGGTGAGGCCGGAGCGAAGCTTGTGCAGGAGCAAGCTCTTGAGACCGAGTTTGAATCCGCGCAAGATGCGTTGCATGGCCGTCTCGGAAAAAAGGGGATTCCAGGAAATGCGAGAAGCAAGCGTCTTAGCCTGCCGTTGGGGACGCGCCGCGGAAGATCGACCCGTTGCCGCGGAGCCGAGAGTTTCTCAAACGCTTCGGATGCTGACTGCTTGGGTGTGAAGCGGTTACGTGGTGACGAGACCGCCATGACCATGCCCGTTCGCGGCGGCCTGCGCTTGAGCGGCGAGCATGCGGGGGCTGGGGCCGTCGTCGATGATCTGGCCGTCACGCATTCGGATGATCCGCTTCGCGTGCTCGGCGATGTCGTCTTCGTGAGTCACCATGATGATGGTTTTGCCGGCGTCATTGAGGCGACCGAGCATATCCATGATTTCATGGCTGGTCTTGGTATCAAGGTTACCGGTCGCTTCGTCCGCGAGGATGATGTACGGGTCGTTGATCAATGAACGAGCGATCGCCACGCGCTGCTGCTGACCGCCGGACAACTGGGTGGGGCGGTGGTCAAGACGATCGCCCAGCCCGACCATGCGCGCCAACTCGACCGTGCGAAGCTGCACGGCCTCACTGATTTCGCCGTCTCCCTGGTAGGTCAAAGGGAGTTGGATGTTTTCAGTGACAGTGTACTGCTGAATCAGATTATAGGATTGAAAAATGAATCCAATGTAACGGCTGCGTACCTCAGAGAGCTCATCATCACTCAAGCGGGCGACATCTTTGTCGCCAAGAATGTATTGACCGCTCGTCGGTCGGTCGAGGCATCCGAGCAAGTTCAGCATCGTGCTTTTGCCGGACCCCGAGGCGCCCATGATGGCGATGTATTCGCCCTGATGAAAATCGACCGAGACCCCTTTCAGAGCGTGAACCGTCACGGTCTGATCGGGGCCATTGCGGCGGCCGAAGAGGCCGCCGCTGGAATGGTGACCCATCACGTACGTTTTGCGCACGTCATTGAGTCGAACGATAACTCGACTTCCGCCCTGGCCCGTAATCACTGTTCGGGACCTCCTCGACCTCCCCCGCCGCCGCCACCGGGAGGGCCACCAAATCCACCGCCGCCGCCGCCACCATTCTTCATACGTTCAAGAATCATGTCGACGCGGTCTTCGGGAACCCCTCGTTCGATGAGCAACTTGCGCTGCTCGTCGGGGCTTGCGGCGTCGAATTTTGCCTTGGCGGCCGGATCCATTTTACCGAATCCGCCACCACGTTGTCCCTTGCCTTTTCCTTTGGCCTTCGCTTTGGCGTCGGCTCCCCCTTTGGCGTCAGGTCCACCAGCGGCCGGAGCTCCTGGTACGCCCGCGTCTTTGCCCTTCGGAGCCGAACCCCATTCCTTCTTGGTTCCTCCCTTACTGGATCCGAAGGCAGAGCGCTTCTCTTCTTCACTCATGAGGGAGGTTGGGTTCATGGCAACGAGTTCGCCCGCCTTGACCCCTTCCCGAACTTCAATATGCGTGTCGTTCGTGGTGCCGAGAACGACGTCTCTAAAGCGATAGGTGTCGCCCGACCGGACAGCGATGTGGTCCTTGCCCTTGTACTGAAGTACGGCCTGGACCGGCACGCTCAAGACGTTGTCAAGATTGGCGACGAGGATCTCGACCTGAGCCGTCATACCGGGACGAAGGCCGCTGACCCCCTTATCAATCGTGACGTGGGTGGTGTACACCTTGATATCGGAGCTGAAGAAGCTCGAGGGGTCGGGCAGGGGAGCCACGTCGCGAACCGTCCCCGTGAGAACTTGGTCGGCAAACGCGTCGACGCGGACCCGCGCTCGCAGGTTGGGCGTCAGGCGGTCGATCATGGACTCATGGACCTTGACGTTCACTCGCATCTGGCTGATATCGGGCAGGCTGAAAATCTTCTGCCGTTCGCGAACGGTCGCCCCTTCTTCGATTTGCGGCTGGGAGCTGCCACCGAAGCGGTTGGGATCGTTGGCGTACACGACGAGACCATCGTCGGGAGCGAACAGTTTGCAATTGCTGATCTGCCGTTCGAGCTTGGCCTGCTTCTTCTGCTCGAGGTCCCAGGTCTGCTCCTTGGCAAGCTCGTCGGAGCGAGCCTTTTCGACGTCGCTCTTTAGCTCTTTGATGGTCTTCTCTTTGGTGAAGTCCTGGAGCACTCGCCTCTTCGTCTGGGACTGTTCGAGGGCGAAGTTTTTCTGCTGGAGCGTCACCTTGTCGGCAAGGTTCTGAGCGATCGAGACATACCCCTTCTGGAGCATGCGGTTGGACCACTCGAGTCGGTCCTCGGCTCGCTTGCGTTCGGCGTCGGCCAGGGTGATTTCACCTTTGACGGTCTGGAGCTCCTGGAGGAAGACGCCGTCGGTGTATTCCTTGACCGCGATCTCCGCGACTTCGCGGGTCAGCTTGGCGTTCAGGTAAGCGGCCTTGGCGCTCTCGGTGGCGATGACCTGGTTCGTCAACGAGTCTTTAAGCGTGGCCGAGTCGAGCTCGCAGACGAGATCTCCCTTGGTGACCCGCTTACCTTCGGGGAGAATCGAGATGATGGTCGTCTGGCCTTCGACCTGACAGTAGACGTCTTTGTTCTCGGCGCTTTCGAGGCTGCCTCGTTCAACGACGGTCACTGGGAGACTCGCCGGCTTCACTTCGTAAGCGATGACCTCGGCCGTGGGAGCCGCGAACAACTTCGTGATCGACTTGTTCACACTCGGGACGCCGAGGACGGCTGCGCCCCCCGCGACCCCGAGTGCGACGAGTACAAGAAGCAGAATCGATTTACCCACCGACCGTTTGCGTCGGGGAGTTCGTTGGAGTTCGGGCAGCTCCCGCGTTGCGGTTGGCGGGGGCGCCGTTGCTGGCGGAGTTTGAAGGGAAAAGTTCACGGTATGCCTCCCATTCGTCATACGGCAAGGTGCCGAGGTCTCTTAGCAGGACGAGCCGACCGGTCTCGTAAGTCAGCCAAGTCTGAACAAGTGAGTTCTCAAGCTGCAGCAATTGGCTCTGGAAGTTAATCAAGTTCGTGGTTTGAGTCGCCGCCAAGCTCGCCTGGGCGACACCGCCGCCTCCCTGTTGCTGCTGCGGTGGTGCAATAATCTGCTCGAACGCTTGGTCCTTCTGTCGAATCGTCAACACGAGGTTTCGTTTGGCGATCTCGTAAAAGAGGTAGTTCGCTTGAAGCGTACGAACATCACTACGCAAACCGAGCTTCACCTGGTCTTCCGCAATTTGCAGATTACGTCGTTGCCGCTGGTAGTTGATCAACGTCGTACGGAAATTATTCCGTTCGGCCATTCGCACGAGCGGCAACTCGGCATTGAACACCAAGGAAAATTCTTTGGCCTGACTCAGGAAGGCTAGGGGATTCGTGGTTGTGGGAGGCGTGACGATCTGGTTCGTCAACTGGACGTTGAACACACCTTTCAGGGCATTCGCGGAGACCCGAATCTGCCGCCAGTAGTCATACAACTGGGCTCGAGCGTTCATCAAGTCGAGTCGGCGTTCGAGGGCGACTCTTTCGGCAGCGATGAGTACGTTCTCGAGATCATCCTCATTATCCGTTGCCTTCTTATAGACCGCAAGCAGTGATCTATCGTCGATGATCAGGTCTTCAAGCTCAGGCAGGCGTCCCACGAGCGAGGGAAGGTCTTCGAGCTTTCGTTTGCCGTCACGCTGCCAAACGTCGATAGCGTCGAACGTGTCCTTGAATTTCTGGGTCAGTGTGCGGTCGAGGATCAACGGAACGTCCGGCGGCAGTCCGAGTTGGAGCTTGAGCTGATCCAATGAGCCGCGGTAGTTCAACTTGTCTGTAACAAGCTGCCGCCGGGCGTTCTGGACGTTGTTGTCGATCTGGTCAAGCTGCAGCTTGGTCAAACCGGACGATTCGCCCTTGATCAACTCGGTGTAGACCGTGGACAACTGCTCGAAGGCAGCCAGGTTCTTACGGTCGTTCTCGATCTGCTGGATGTCCTGGACGACGTTGAGGAAGCCCACCACCGGGTCCGTATTTCCACCGCCGGAGAAGCCTTGGCTCGCGAGCGAAGAACCCGGGGTTTGGAACGACCCACCCACGAGCGTCGCCACGACGAACTCTTGGCGGAACTTGGCGAAGCTACGTACCTGATAAAGAAGGTCACGCTCGGCCTGGGTCAACGGCTCCAGGGTGACGGCCCGTCCGCCTCCTCGCAGGAACGGCTGAACGAAGGTCATGGGGAGCGACGATTGAACCGTCGGCTGTTTGGCATGCTTGCCGAAGAAGTTGAAGACGACCTGGTTGGCGAACCCCATCAAGAGCTGGCCGCCGGTCGTGAAGACCTTACCGACGCCCGCCACCGTACCAAGGCTAAGTGCGGAGGCCGGCACGCCGGTGGCTCGGGTGGCGTAATTGAATTGGTTGGTCGGGTTGGAACCCGCGAACAGCCCTCCTCCTAACGCACCTACGGTGGGAACGCTGGAACCCGAACCGAAGGGAGCGATGGGGGTTGGGCCGATTCCCGATCCCTTTTGGGCCACGCCGGTCTGCGGCGACATGCCCGCATAGAACTGGGGCTGGAAGGCGAACCGCTGCAATGTGACCGCCAGGCTCGCCAAATAAAGTTGCTCGAGCTGGTATTGGTAAACACGGGCGTTGATCAGGCCCAGCACGAACGCCTGTTCGATCGTCAGTTTGTAGGGGTGGCTGTTCCGAGGCAAACCCGCAGCCTCCGCGTCGTCGAAATCGATCTCGCCGGGGACGAGAATCGCGGCCATCTCGCTACCCTGGGCTTCCGACGCCCGATACTCTTCCGGCGTAAGGTCCGGTCGAACGACGTCCGGTTTCGACAGGTCGCGATCAGTCGGATTGGGATCCATCCCTACGGGCGGCGGACTCAAGTCCCCCCCACGCCGTTGCGGCGGCTCATCTGCGTTTGCTGGCGCAGGGGCCGAGTTCGGCGCGGGAATTCCCGTTTCCTGGAAGGCTGTAAGCAGCACGGAATCATCCCGCTTGTGCTTGCTGGCCTGAGGTGGAGTCGGGTTTTCCGGACGAGGAGGACTCGAGGGTGGCGCTCCCGGTACGTTTGTAGGCGACATTTCCTCATTGCCCGGCCCCGAATTTCCTTCACGACCAAACGGCGAGGCTGAGCCGGTTGGTGGAAGGGGAGGAGCCACCCGTGTGGGCTTTGCACCAGAGCCTGGCGCGGCGTCGGAGCCCGGTTTGCCGTTTTTCTTGGAGTCCGGGGCATCGTCGTTCGAGGGCTTCGCGCCCGGACCGTTCCCGTTCTGGTTGGCTTTGTCGGAGTTGCGCTTCGGAGGATCGGGGGGCGACGGCTGTGCACCCGCGGCTTCTTCACCTCGCTGCCAGGCATCGAGCAGGTCGAGGTATCCGGTCCCTTCCGCGGGAATCAGCAACCGGTTGTCCGGCCACTGAGGAACAGGGGCCAGCGCCTGGGCGGCATAGTCGTCCGGCGGCGCAGGCGGAACATCGGGATCGTACGGGTCAGCAAACCGTGAAAGAGCTGGTGGGTCGATCGAGAAGAGATCGATGCGCCAGCGCGGATCCCGGCTCTTCTCGAAAATCGCTTGCGAAGCATCTTGGTTCGCCCACTCTCGGAAGAACTCCCGAGTACACCCGGCTTGAGAGCCGATGGCGAGCGCGAGGAACAAGAGCCTGCAACGATAAAAGAGGCGTGGAGAGGATGACGAGAACGCGCTGGCATTCATGAGAATCGCCTCAGGACATTCAGGATCGCGGATCATCCCTCGATCACGTTCCACATAAGCTTTCGCACGGCCGCTGATCTCTTGCGGCCGGCCTGAAATCCCTCTGCGACGACAAAGCAAGTCGAGAAAGATTCCCCGGTCGGTGAGTTCTATCGGATGTGCCGGTCGTAGAGGTTGAGCCGAAAAGCCCTAGGGATCGCCGTGGTTGTGGCTTGACGTCTGCAGATTGGATGGAGTTGAACCTCGCGAGGGGCCGAAGTTTTCCCACGTCGTCGGAAGCTCCCGGCGGCGAGCGGGTCGCGTCGAGGAGTCTTAGGAATGAGGCCCCGGCGTGTTGGCTTCCGGAGGGATGCTCGCCGCGTGGCACGCGGTTCACCCGTGGCGAAGACGTGACGACATCACGATGGGAGGAGGGAGTCTCCAATGCGGTTGACTAATCGCGAAATGCGCTCGTTGGCAGCCCGACGGCGTGGGGCGCATCGTCCGACTTTTCAGTCACTGGAAGATCGCTGTCTATTAGCCATCGACTTGGGAGCTGCGTCACCCCCGACCCTCCCAAATATCGCCACAAACCCTTTCGGCGTGGAACTCGCGGGGTCGCAGCCTAACGGCGGTGCCGGCTTCAGCGTCGTCGACGTCGGCGATGTCACCGGAAGTGGCTTCGACGACTTCCTCGTCGGAGCCCCGACCGTGACGAGTTCCACCGCTTCCCCCTCGCTGGGAAGTGGTACCGCGACGGTCTATCTGATCTTCGGCTCGGCCTCCGTCAATTCCGGTAACATTGACTGGTTGCTCAGCACCGCGGTCCAACGCGTCGGTAATCTCAGCCAACTCGGGTTGGGTACCCAGACGAACCCGATCAACGGTCAGCCCGGCTACCTGTTCAACGGCATCACGATCACCACCGCCTCGCAGCCAGGGTCACAGCTTGGTGCGTCCGTGGCCGCGGTGGGGGACATCAATGGTGACGGCGTTCAGGACTTCGTGATCGGTGCCCCCGGGGGCACGGATGTCAACGGTAACAACCCGGGTACGGGCCGTGCCTACCTGATCTACGGCGGTTCGGGACTGCTCAATGTCCCCAACCACGCACTCAACCTGGATAACACGACGGGTTCCGGCGTGAACGTCGTGACCTTCGTGAACAACGCCATCGGTTCAGGGACCGGTCGCTCCGTCGGGGGCGCGGGTGACGTCATCACCGACGGCATTCCGGACATCGCCATCGGAGCTCCGACCGCCAGCATTGCTGGGTCCGTGAACACCGGTGCCGTTTACCTTGTTTCGGGAGCCGCCCTCAGGACGGCCCAGACGGCCACCGTCCAGCTCCAGACCGTGGGTCAGACGAACGGGACGGCCGGCGTGATCTTCGTCGGTGCGAATCCGCTCGATCGGACCGGCTTCTCGGTCGCCGGGGCAGGCGACACGAACGGAGCGATCAACTCCAATAACCAGCAGATCGGTGACCTGCTCATCGGTGCTCCTGGTGCCGCGGGAAATACCGGGGCGGCTTATCTCGTTAACGGGGCCTCGAATCTGCAGTCGTTGGCGACGACCGTCAACGGCGTGAATGTGATTCCGCTGGGCCAAGTGGGCAACACGATCCCGGGCGCGATCATCACGGGCACGGCCCCTGGCGATTTGACCGGCTTCTTCGTCGCGGCCGCGGGGGACTTTAATCAGGACGGCTTCGCTGACGTCTTGATTGGCTCGCCGGGGTTCCAACTGAACCGTGGTCAGGCCTCGGTCATCTACGGTGCAGCGAGCGGACTGACCGGAACCTTCTCGGTCGGAAGCCTCCCCTCGACCGTCCTGGGAGTCAACTTCATCGGTGCCAATACCGGTGACCTGGCCGGCTACTCCGGCACCCAGATGGGACAGATTAACTCGAGCGTCTCCGCGGGCTTCATCGCCATCGGTGCTCCGGGCTTCTCGTCGGGGATGGGAACGGTTTACATGTTCCCGTATAACCCCAGCGACCTGACCGGCAATTTCTCCTTGAGCGTCGCGGAACAACAACCGCTGGCCGGCACCCAGATTTTCATCACTCAGCCCAGCGGCGGAGGCGGAACCCCCGCCTTCCTCGGAGCGTCGGTCTCGGGACGTCCCAACCAATCGGGTAAGGTCACGGCCGACAATGACACGCTGGCCGACCTGATCATTGGTGCTCCCGGCTACGGTGCGTTGACGGGACAAGGGTTCGATGGCGGTGTCTTCATCCTGGAAGGCAAGTTCATCCCGATTCAGGCTCCGATCAACACCGGTATCACCACGCAAATCGGTGTGGGTCAGCCGTTCGGGCCGTTCATCGTCAATCCGACCTCGCCGAACACGCTGAGCATCTACGTCTTCAGCAACGCGTCCGTCAGCCCGGTCTTCGACCCGGTCGTTGACATCGATCCCACCACCGTGGTTGTCAACGGCGTGGCTTTCCCCAACGCCACGATCACCAAGGACCCGGTGGACGAAAACAAGGACGGGATTGAAGACGCGATCATCACAATCAGCCCGCGATCGGCGATCGGCCTGAACGCCTCCACGACGACGTTCACGATCCGCGGCCGCACGCTCGCGAGCAGCCCCAACGCCAATAAGTCGTGGAGTGGAACGGCGAGCATCGTCGTCAGCTCGACGCCGATCGTGCCGACCGGTCCCGTGACCACGACCAACAACATCGGGTTCGTCTATCCGACCAGCTACACGCCGCAGTTCGGTCCCAACCAGGCCGTTCCGACGATTGCGCAGCTCTCGGCCTATAACTACAAGCCGATCCCGCGTGCGGTGGCCCTCGAGCAGTATCTGCCTTCGGCGGCCTACCAAGAGCGGATCAAGAACTACTACAACCCGACGCACAAGACGCACTACACGCGAGCCGTTGAAGACCTCTACGGCGTCAAGTATCGCGGGACCTTCACCTTGCCCAACAACGTGGGAACGCGTGGTAACAAGTTCAAGCCAGGACATGTTATCAATTACACGTACAAGGTGCCCGTCGTTCCCGCAAATCGTCAGACGGTGCGTTACGTGCCGACCTCTCGCAAGAAGGTCGGGCTCACCTGATCGCAGTCAGGCGTGTCGCGCAGCTTCTTCAAAAAAAGGGCCGTCCTTCGCTTTGGCGAAGGGCGGCCTTTTTGCGTTCTTCATTGGTGAGGCGACCGTTGCGCTGCGGTGACTTCACGCCTTCTTACGGAGTCAGCTCGACGTCTCCAGCAGGTAGTAAGCCGCGTTCCGTCCGTGGGTTTCATGCCGTTGAAACGCGACGGCGCGATAGCCGCGAGCGAAGGCCGTAACAAAGCTCTCCCGCACGGCGAGACGCCACTCTTCGGCAAGGTGGGCGTTACGGACCCGCAGTGCCCCGATATCGGTCGGAACCTCAAGGAGGACGCGAGGAGCGTCCGGAGGGCGGATCCCGGCGACGATACGCTCGCCGTTTGACTCGCTCACGTTGATGAGCCGAGGCAGCTCTGCAATCCACGAATCATCGAGAGGAGGGCGAGGAGACGCCTTCAGCTCCCATTCCGCGATGAGGCGATCGGTGGGAACCCCCGAATTCAGCGCGTCCGTTCGAGGTCCATACATGTCGTCGACATAGCGGTGAGCCGAGGCTCCCAGCTTGTCGAGATTGAAGCGGGCGTTGCCGGCGCGGAGCGGATCGAAAGCCCAGGCGATCAGGTCGATCCCTTGCTCCAGGGCGAAGGTCCGCTGGGCCTGTTTCAGACGATAGCCAAGGCCCAGCGACTGTTGGCCAGGAATGACTCCCGTCAACTGGGAGTAGAGGCAAAGGCGCCCGTCGGTACGGCCCATGAAGGCGAAGGAAAGGGCCACGGCTTTGCCGTCGGGCAGAAAAGCCCCCAGCACTAGTCCGCCGTGAAGCTGAGCACCGACCAGTGTGGCGATCGGAACGACATAACCTGCGTCGGCAATGCCCCAGGCCAGTCTTTGAGCCTCCTGGCAGGCCTGATAGTCGGCCGGACTTTCCGCACGTCGAATCGTGATCTCGTCGCCCATCGCGAAAATTGCCTCAGAGTTTCAGGAGCAGGCACGCCAGGAGCGCAGCCCGTTCCGCTAGAGAATCGATCAAAACGTGCTCGTGTTCCGCGTGGGCGCCGGCCCCTCGGGCCCCCAGGCCGTCGAGCGTGGGAATACCCATGGCCGCCGTGAAGTTGCCGTCGCTTCCACCACCGGTTCCCCCTTCGGTGATCTCGAGCCCGAGGTTCCGCCCGATCTCCCGGGCTCGGGCAAACAGGGCGGCAATGGCTGGGGTTCGTTCCATGGGAGGACGGTTCATTCCACCGGCAATCACGAGCGCCGCGCCCGGCGCGACCGGGCGGAGGCTGCGCATGCTCTCGTCGACGCGCCTGGCCTCTTCCGCCGACGCAACGCGGACGTCCACTCGAGCAAGGGCGTGAGCCGGAACCACGTTGGGGGTGGTTCCTCCTTGAACGAGACCAACGTTGATCGTGGTTCCGAGAGCAGGCTTGGCGAGGTTGTTGATTTGTAAGATTTGATGAGCCAGCTCTGTGATGGCGCTGATCCCTTTTTCCGGCTCGACGCCCGCATGGGCCGACTTCCCTTCCACCTCCACGGTGAATCCGCCAACACCTTTGCGTGACGTTTTCAGGCTGCCGTCCGCCAGGGGAGCTTCAAGGACAAGGGCGTACGCGCATGTGGCGGCAAGGGATTCGATGATGCTTCGAGACGTGGGGCTACCGATCTCTTCATCGGAAGTGAACAGGACCTCGATCTTTCGAGGCAGGGAGACGCCGGCTTGTTCGATCGCCTTGAGGGCCCACTCGATGAGGACCAAGCTGGCCTTCATATCGTAAGTGCCCGGTCCAAAGGCACGATTCGCGTCGATATGAAACGGCTGTTTTTGCAAGGTGCCGATCGGCCAGACGGTGTCGAAGTGGCCGAGTACAAGGCCAGCCGTCTCGCCGTTGCCGGGACCAAAGCTTGCCCTGACGTGATCGCCGCCGCTCGAGTTGGGAAGTACCGTAACGGATCCCCCCATGGCCTCGAAGCGAGCGGCCACGGTCTGTGCCAGGGCATCCAGCGCGGCCTTGTCGCGACTGGGAGACTCGTGTTCCACAAGTGTGGCAAGACGCTCGAGCATCGCGCTCTGCTCGTGCCGAAGTCGTTCGAGAATCTCTCGTTCATTCATGATGCGACTCAGGCCTCGTTAGGCCGAGAGACTCCACTCGCGAACCGTGTGTTGGGAGATTCTCTCGAGAATCGGCTCGTGCCCCAAGCCCACTCCCTGGGGAACTGCGACCAGGCCATCGACGGCGACGATTGGCGGCTCAACCAAGTCTTGTCGATAATACTTGTCCGACCCGGAGATGTCGCCGGGGACCGTGAAACCAGGCAGGCTGGCGATCGCGATATTCGCCGCGCGGCCGATCCCGTATTCGTGCATTCCGCCGCACCAGACCGGCACTCCGCGTTCCAGGCAGATATCATGAATTCGCTTGGCCTCGCGAAGACCTCCCACGCGGCTCACCTTGATGTTGATGATCCGGCATGCCTGGATCTCGAGCGCCTTGCGGGCGTCTTCCGCCGAGTGAATGCTCTCGTCAAGGCAGACCGGCGTTTTCAGCACGGCCTGAAGGCGAGCGTGATCGATGATGTCATCATGGGCCAGCGGCTGCTCGATCAGCAGGAGGTTGAAGTCGTCGAGTTGTCGTAAGTGGTCGATGTCCTTGAGCGTGTAAGCCGAGTTGGCGTCGACTTGCAAAGGAATCTCGGGATACCGCTGACGAACCTGGCGAACGACATCCACATCCCAACCCGGAGCAATCTTGAGCTTGATCCGGCGGTAGCCCTCACTGAGGTACTGGTCGATCAACTCAAAAAGCGTGCTGATATCTCGCTCGATTCCGAGGCTCACGCCAGAGGCGATCTTCTCCCGGGTACCGCCGAGCAATGCGGAAAGGGGCTTCTCATGCCGATGTGCCAGGGCACTCCAACAAGCCATCTCGAGCCCCGCCTTGGCGAAGTTATTCCCTTTGACCAGTCGGTAGAGGGCAACGAGGTCGTCGATCGTCTCCCACTCCTTGCCAAGGACGGCCGTCGCCAGAAAATCCTTGAGGATGTGCCAGCAGGTCTCCGTCGTCTCCGGACAGTAGTACGGATCAGAAGGGCAAGCACACTCCCCCCAGCCCACGACGCCATCGTCAGTCTCAGTCCGCACCAAAATGTGGGCAATGTGGTCCTTGCTACTGGAGCTCGTGCGGAACGTTCGAACCAGGGGAAGCTGGAGGAGCTTGAGATCAAGTCGTCGAATTTGCATGGCGATTGTGCTTAGGCTCGCGAATAGGCATTTCTTAGGCGATGGGTCAGATCGCGATCAGCAGATGGTTGCCGCATCCAAGCGGGAAACCCGGCGTGTGCCGGCCAATTTATCCTTCAGACGGCTTTGCCTACACGTGTTGAGCTTTGGCCGGTCCTTGGAGATTCTTGCTCAACCGTTGGTCCGGAGTCCGTTGGAATCATGGGAGGGGCGCTACGTATTTTGGCCGTCATTCTATCATTGTCGCTCTCTCAGGATCACGCCGCCGCCACAATGGACCTGTTTGAGAGACAAGGGGGGCACTGACAAGCGTACTCACTTGTCAGTGGGCCTTTCCACAGACCATGGTCAACCGAGTACACTTGGCCGCGCAACCCCAAAAAGCGCGTTGCGATCGTAGTAATATTCAGCGCACCCACGTACGCGATTGAGGCGACGACCGATCTGGAACGAACGGCCTCTCCCAAACACAACGAGTATTCTACACGGTCGCGGCACAAAGAGCGTGCCAGCGAATCGGGATTTTATTCGACGAGACCTTCCCACTTTCATTAGGGCAAGACATGCTATGATAAAAATCTGAAAATCTCTCGTGAATATTTGTGAGATCATATGAGATGATTCGGTGAGCAACAGGGGGCAAACTCGACGATCCAGAACGGTCCTCGGACGTTTTGCACGCAGATGTATCGAGAGACTGAGCCGTGGTCAATGGGCCGGTTTGGTGGCACTGATGGTCTCCACCATTGCCACCAAAAACGGCCTTCTACAGGGAACTCAACCTGCCTCTCCCTCCCCAACGCGTGTGAGCTGTCCGGGGGGTAACGACTCTAGACCATCTTCGAGATCCGCTCGGCCAGGCGTTCGAGGGCCGGGCTTCGGTCGTAACGATCGAGATGGACGTTGAGCAGGCTGAAGCTGCTGGTGTTTTCCACGGCGGCTTTCAGGGCCGCGTCAAGCTCTCCCTCGGTACGAACCTCGAGGCCGAGGCCGGTGCCGAAGACCAGCGGGAGCTTGTGGAAGGCCCATTCCTGGATGTCGTTGAAAGGGCCCTCGAGCAGAAAACGCTCGGTGGTGTAGCCGTGGTTGTTGAGGATCACCACGATGGGATTGAAACCATGGCGGGCGACGGTGGAAAGCTCCATGCCGGTCATCTGGAAGGCACCGTCGCCGACGATCACCAGGGCACGTGAATTCGGATTGGCTATGCCTGCGCCGACGGCGGCCGGGACAGCGAATCCCATCGACGTGTAGTAGGCCGGGCTGATGAACTCCGTGCGCCGGCTCATGGTAAGGTCGACGGCCCCGAAGAGGCAGTCGCCGATGTCGGCGATCACGGTCATCGAGTCGTCGATCATCTGGTTCAGTCGCGCGAAGAGGCGGCTGGAGGTGACGGGCTCGTCCTTCTTCGCGATCCAAGGAGTGGCGAAAACGTCGGGACGTGCGGGGACCGGCGTGCGAGCCAGCTTGAGGTTGCGCGCCTTCAGACCGCGAATGAAGTCATCGAGGCGGACGTTGCTATAGTGGTGATAGCGAATCCGTAGGTCCTCGCTCGTCGCGTCGATGCACCGGGAGGGATCGAGCTTGGCGGTGAAGATTCCCAGGTTGATGTCTGTTAAGAAGCATCCGAGCATGAGCAGGCAGTCGGCGGACTCCACGCATTCGGTTACCTCGGCGCGTCCCATCGCCCCTTCATAGACTCCGGCAAAGAGAGGGTGCCCTTCGGAGATGACGCTCTTTCCCAGAATCGTCGTGGCGATTGGCATTCCGGTCTGTTCGGCCAGCGCAATCAGGTCGTCCTGAAGCCCAAAGCGGTGGATCTCGACGTCGGCCAGGATCATCGGCCGCTTGGCGGCGGTCAGCATGGCCGCGGTTTCATCGAGCGCTTCGCGGAGCGCATCGGGGTCACTGGGGGGCAAACCGGCCGGCGCTCGGTGGGGGGACACCTGTTTGGCCTGAACCTGGTCACGAGGGATCTCGAGGTAGACCGGCCTCTTGTAGCGAACGGCGGCTTCCAGAACGCGGTCGATCTCGTTGAAGGCTGTGAGAGGATCGTCGAGTACCGCCGAGGCCACGGTGATCTTTTCGAAGACCTCGAACTGGGTCTCGAACCCCTTCACCTTGTGGTGCAAGAGCGGGTTGTGGGCGCGCTCGGACAATCCCGGCGATCCACTGATCACAATTACGGGAGACTTCTCGGCGTAAGCTCCCGCGATGCTGTTGCAGAGGCTCAATCCCCCCGCGCAGTAGGTGACGCAAACGCAGCCGAGACCGCGCACCCGCGCATAGGCGTCGGCTGCGAACCCCGCGTTGTCTTCGCGCGTCACCCCGACCAGCTTCATCGGGCTATTTTCGATCATCTTGTAGAGGGTGAGGACATAGTCTCCCGGGATCCCGAAGACGTGCTCAACCCCGAGCGCATGGAGCCGGTCGATCAGGTAGCGGCCTACCGTGAGTTCCGACGGCTGAGTTCCGTCCACAAGCAGCGAGGTCGAAGCGGTCGAGGTCGTCATGAGATCATCTCCTTGACCGAGAGAGTACGGAGGCATCAACGCGATGGAGGAAACGGGCCCAGGCTTACACGAGGCCCGTTCCAACGGGTCGAAAGAGCCTTGGCCTCCGAAGGGAGCGGCTGGGCATAAACATAGACCCAGACCTGACGTCCCGCCCGCGTGGTTGTGGTGACGCGGCGGTACAACCCTTCGTCCACCTCTTCATACGGGTCGAGACGATGTGCCAGTTCGTCGAGAGTGACGGAACGTACGAATCCGTCAATCCAAGGGGCTTCCACGTCATCAACGTCGATCAGGGCCGGATAGGGTCCAAGATCGAACAAACGCCCTCGAACGGCGTCGGCTTGCCATCCCTGGCTGTGAGCCAAGGCGATGTTCTGAGGAGCGAGGGTTCCGTAGGCGAACAGCAGCGTTGGCATCACACGCTTGGCTCACCCTGTGATCAGGAGAACGTCGTCGGAGAGGGTTTCCGAACCGACGACTCGCCTTGTTACGAGTTATTCTAGCGGCCTTGGCGAGGAGTCCGTACCTGATTTCCCGGAGGCGCCTGGCCGTGCGCTTACTTGAGACTCGACACGATTTGATATATCGACTTCGGTTGGAGAGGACGTAGGTCGGGTGCTTCCATGCCAACGGGTTTCAGGGGAGGCCAAGGCATGCCGGCCTGTCCGCGCATTCCGGCCGTAGGATACCCCCACCGAACATGTTAGCCGGTAAGAGGATCGGTAGGCAGGGTCAGTCGTTCTTCAAGGCTTGCTGGAGCCTGATGAAAGGGGCGCGTGAAAGGGCGTTCAAGAAAAATTGCGAGCGTTGATCAGCTTTCCGAGGTCGTGCATCAACGAGTCGAAAATCATGGCGAGATAGACTTTGCGTCCCACGTGGTAGTCGGCCTCAAGGCAGCGGTCCGCTAGCACGAGGACATCTTCGGGGTCGAGACGTCCTGTAAGCGCGGTGAGTGAGCCGAGATCTTGAGGATCATGGCTTGGGGGAGTGAGACCAGCGGCCTGCCAGAGGGCGCTCCGGAAGAAGCGTGCGAGCTCGCTGATCAGAAGCGAGGCGCGGGCGCGTTGATCCACGGATTCCTTGCCGGCTTCCTTGGCAAAGGCCTCCATGCGCAAGGCCAGAGCCGAGGGGTCGAACCCTTGTGGGGCGGAGATTTCGTCGATCATGCTGCGACGGAAGTGTGAGAGCTCGGGGTCAGCCAGACCACGGGCTCGCCCGACGCTCCCCTCAGCCAGTCTCGCGAGCCGAGCCGCTTCGGTGGGGTCGGAGGTGACTCCTTGTTCTCGCAGAAGGGTGGCCAGTTCGGACTCAGGCAAAGGGCTGAAGCGCACGACGCGGCAACGCGAGATCGTTGTCTCAAGCTGGAGCTCGGGGGAAGTGCCGATCAGGATGAGCACGGAACCTGGAGGGGGTTCCTCGAGCGTCTTCAAGAAGGCATTGGCCGCTTCGTCATTGAGGTCGTCGGCATCATCGACGATCGCTACCTTACGCGCCCCGCGAGCCGGCTTGAGGCTGAGCTCGGCGCAGAGGTCGCGGATGACCTTGATCGGCAGCTCATGCTTGTCTTCCGGCCGGGCGACCATGTGGACGTCTGGGTGAGTGCCTCCGATGACTTGGAGGCAGCTTGGACAAACGTTGCAAGGGTCAAGCGTCGCTTCGGTCGATCGCTCGCAAAGCAAAGCTCGAGCTAACGTTTGAGCGAACGTTCGCTTGCCCACTCCTTCGGGGCCGGCGAAGAAAAAGGCGTGTGGGAACCGCCCTTGGATCCGGCTCTGCCGCAGGTTTTCGACGATGTCGTCATGACCTCGAACCGAGTGCCAGGACACGCTCCACCTCGATGCGAATCTGCGTTGAAACGGATTCCGGGTCGGCCGACGCGTCGACGACCACGATGGGACCGGAATCATACGAGTAGAGGCCGGAAGTTCTCGCTTGGGCTGCCTGAAGGAAGCCCTCGCGTACCTTGGCGTGATAGGCGTCGGACCGCTCCTCAATGCGATCTCGCGCCTTGCCAACGCGCGCCCTGGCCGTTTCCGCGGGGACGTCCAGCAAGATGGTGAGGTCGGGGAAAAGACCACCGGTGGCCACTCGACCTACGTCGGCCACATCCGCCAACGGGAGACCTCCCGCGCAGCCTTGATAGACGATGTTCGCCAGCAAGAATCGGTCCGAGACCACCACCGCCCCGCGGCTCAATGCCGGGCGTATCACTTGCTCAACCAACTGGGCGCGGCTGGCCATGTAGAGGAGCATCTCGGAGCGAAGCGAAAGGTCGACGGTCTCACGATCGAGCAGGATCGCCCGAATTCGTTCACCGAGCGAAGTTCCGCCAGGGTCACGGCAGGTCACCACCTCGTGGCCGAGCGACTCGAGCCAGGCCGCCAGGCGCGCGATCTGGGTCGTCTTGCCTCCGCCGTCGGGGCCATCCAACGACAGAAAAAAGCCGCGCGACGGCAGTTGAGAAGGTTCGGGTTCCACCATGGCTCCATCGTAACCCAGAGTCGCGGATCCCAAAAGAAGAGGGGGGGGCACCCGATCACAAGGTGCCCACGCCGTCCGTCTTAACCTGGCTTAACTCTTGAGCCAGGAGTTGGCCTCGGCGAAGACCTGGCGAATCTTCGAGTGGTAGAGGAGCCGGGAGATCTGCTCGAAGGAACCCCAATGATGCCAGTGTCCGAATGGGTCCTCGACGTGTTCGTCGGAACGAGTCAACGAAGCGGTGTCGCGCACTTCGGCCAGAAAATACGTGACGGTCTTAACGACCTTGCGTCCGCGACGAATATAAGTGTATGAAAGACTCTTTTCGAACCCTTCGTAGAAGGACCAGTCAACCAGGCCGGTTTCCTCGAGAAATTCGCGCGCCGCGGTGTCTCGGGCGGATTCGCCGACCTCCATGCCCCCTTTGGGGAACTCCCACTTGGCCCGAGGATTGCGCACAGTGGCCGAATGAAGAACCAGGAACAAGAAGCCCTTGTCCCCGTCTCTTCGAAACGGAATCACACCAGCAGAGCGCTCATGAAATGTTGTCATGTCGAGCGGTGGCCTGACGGCGGACCGTCTCCGTCATCAGCGGCCGCCACTAGACCGAGAACGGTCCCGGGCGCTACCTGGTCGTCTTCCAACCCTCGAATCTCAGCCAGACGGCCGGTCGTGGGCGCGAGTACATCGAACGTTGCGGGGCCGACGAGGATTTCTACCAGCCGATCCCCTTCCCACACCAAATCTCCCCGCGCGGCAAACCAATGGCTCACCACAATCGGCACGTCCGGACCGGTCCCCAGGTCGGGCAGGATTACTGCCTCCAAACGCATGGCGAACCCCGTCTCATCAGACAGACCGTCATTTGATCGATTCAGTGGATTCCGTCCGTTGACGGCCACCGATCGCAGATAATTCCAGCTTATCCCGGGAAGGTCGTCTTGGCCAGAGCGCTTACTCTTCCCAGCGTTCGTGTCTGGGCGCGCGAGTGCGCAAGGTTCTGTGTGGGGGAAATGTTGGGAATCGGTAATTTGCGCAATGATCGTTTGGTTGTGATGAGCTTCACGAGAATTTTCGCGAAACTTTCCCTGGATCTCCCGGTAAATTAGGAGACTATCCCCGGCTTGTTCTCCGGACAGGGGAACACGACGCCTTGTTTGGCAGAAACATATCGATATTCGATTTTTCAGTGGGGTTGTGGGCCGCCGTAGGCTCAACCCTCAGACCCGAAGCAGAGTCATTCGGAAGAGGACACCGCATGGCAAGTCGAATCGCTCAAGGCATCGTCGGAATCATGGCCCTGATTGCTCCTATGAGCATCGCGGGGGCGGCCGAGGGGCTCCCGGTGAACCGAGGAGTCGGTCAGCGCGTCTCCAACTTCACGTTGGAAGATGTCTCGGGCAAGAAAGTCTCTCTCTACGGCTTTCGAGGCAAGCAAGCCGTTGTGGTGGCCTTCATGGGAACCGACTGCCCGGTCGGCAACCTCTATGTCCCACGCTTGATTGAACTTAATAAAGAGTATAAGGATCGTGGGGTCGTCTTCCTCGCGATCAATTCCAACGCCCACGAAACCCTTGAGCAAGTGGCCGCCCACGCCAAGGAGCGGGAAATCGACTTCCCCGTTCTCAAAGATTCTGAGAACCGCGTGGCCGACCAACTCCTGGCCGAGCGTACCTGCGAAGTGCTCGTGATCGACGGCCGCGCGATGCTCCGTTACCGGGGCGCCATCGACGATCAATATGGCCAGGGAACTCGAAAGCCGGAAGCTACGAAGAAGTACCTTCATGACGCCCTGGAAGCGGTTCTAGGCGGCAAGCCCCCTGAAGTGGCTGCGACTGCGGTCGTCGGCTGCCTGCTCGATCGAGCGGACGCGAAGGCGGGAACCCAGGTGAAGGGCCCTCGCATCCGGCCGGCCGCCGCGGAGATCGTGAGCGCCCATCGTGAAAAGGGGGACGACACCCCCGTGTCGGTCGGAAAGGTGACGTACGCGAGCGATGTCGCGGCAATTCTTCAGGCCAAGTGCCAATCTTGCCACCGACCCGGTGAAGTCGGGCCCTTCCCGTTGCTCTCCTACGATGATGCTCGCGGCCACTCGGCCATGATTCGCGAAGTCGTTGACGATCGCCGGATGCCCCCCTGGCATGCGGACCCCCGCTACGGCCATTTCCAGAACGAGCGCTCACTCACGCCTCGCGAGCGGGCCACGCTGGTGGCCTGGGTGGAGCAGGGAACACCGCTCGGTGATGTTGCGGCCATTCCCGCGGCCAAGAAATTCCCCGAGGGGTGGTCGATCGGAACCCCCGACGTTGTGTTCGAGCTTCCCGAACCCTACGTCGTGCCCGCCCAGGGTGTGCTTGATTACGTCAACGTCCGGGTCCCCACGAATTTCACCGAAGACAAATGGATCCAGGGGGCGGAGGCCCGTCCCGGCGACCGTGGGGTTGTGCACCACATCGTGGTTTACGTCGACGACCACAGCAAGAAGCGGAGCCGCCGAAGCGAAGGGCATCTCTGCGGGTTCGCCCCCGGCGACCTTCCCTCCGTGTACGAGAAAGGGACGGCCAAACGCATCCCGGCTGGTTCCGACCTGATCTTTCAGCTTCACTACACTCCCAACGGCAAGATGGCCTCCGACCGCTCCAAGCTGGGACTCATCTTTGCCAAGGAACCCGTGAAGCATCAGGCGCACACACGTCCGATCGCCCAGGACAAATTCCGCATTCCCCCGGGTGCCGACAACCACGAGGTGAAGTCGGAATTCACCTTCCCGAAGGATACGCATCTGTTGAGCTTCATGCCTCACATGCACCTGAGAGGTAAGAGCTTCCAGTACAAGGCCACCTATCCTGACGGCCGCTCCGAGACCCTCCTTTCGGTTCCGGCCTATGACTTCGGCTGGCAGAGCATCTACGTGCTCTCGGAGCCGAAGCTCATGCCCAAGGGAACCCGCATCGACTGCACGGCCCACTTCGATAACTCGGCCGCCAACCTCAATAACCCTGATCCCACCAAGACGGTTTCCTGGGGTGACCAGACGTTTGAGGAGATGATGATCGGCTACATCGACTATGTCGATGATGAAGCGATCACCGCCACGGCCCCCGCTCCCAAGGCTGAAGCTGCGTCCGATTGATTTGGCAGAACTCGAGAAGAACTCCATCGGCGGAGACCTTCACATCATTTGATGTGAAGGTCTCCGTTTTCTTTTGGCTCCGCCTTATTACTGTCAATTTTCGGTAAGCTAAAAGGGATCTTATGCAATCGCTCGTTGTGACAAGAAGATTACCCGCCTCGCTTGGGGGTGTAGGGAGGTGCCCTCCAAGATCAACGCCGATCGCTTACCTGAGCGGAAGCGAAGAGAACCCTCCAGTTAGAGCCGTTAACGCTCCGGTAGCGCTCGCTGCAGTGGGGAGCTTGGCTTTTTCAATGGCACCATCGCATTCATAGACCCTCCGCACGCTCTCCTCCTATCAAACACCTTTAACCAAACCGTGTGCCAGGCGAGTGTGAACTGCGGTAAGCTCTGGCGAATCCCCAAGGTTCTCAAAGGCTCATCCAGGAAGCCGATTTCTGGGGGCGAGAGTGGGTTGTCGAGGCGGCCCTTAAGGGTATGAAGAGCGAAAGCTCAAGCAGCGAGGTGTTTCGATTCCCAGTCTTCTCCAAATCCCCCAGGAGAGGAGATCTTTCGGGAATTGTCCCTTGTGGTCGCGAATTTGTGGTAATCCTCTCAATCGGGACAACCCTAAAGACCGATACGGTCCCTGGGCTCATCGAACCGGCAGGTCCGGACGCGGCTTCAGGCTGCGCCCTTGGAACGCATGGGACTTCGGAGTTCGGGGATGTCGCGACGATGGCCACGTTACGCATGGGTGTTTCTTTTCCTTGGTGTTGCCGGCTGCGCTCAACCAGCGCCTCGGCCTGAATACTCCGAGGTGGTTCAGGCTCTGCACCAGGTGTCACATCGCCCGCCGCAATCGATCCATCCTGATGAGCCGGAAGCGATTCTGCTCGATCCTTGCCCGATTCCGCCTGAACTGACGGGTCCCCAACCGGTTGAAGCCTACATTCAGCGAGCACTCGCGGAAAACCGGACGGTGCAAGCGGCCCATTACAATGTCATGGCGCTCAAGGCTCGGATTCCGCAGGTCACCTCGCTTGACGATCCGGTCGTCTCGAACACGATCTACCCCATCCCGAGTGTTGCCCCTCAATACTCGTTGATGGGTTACAACCCTTATAATTTGATGATCGCGCAGCAGTTCCCTTGGTGTGGAACCTTGCGACTCAGGGGGCAGGCCGCTGAACAGGACGTGCAGGTGGCTTTGGCGGAGTTGGCCGCGGCTCAGCTCGACGCCGTGGCCAATGTCAAACGTGCTTACTACGACCTCTACTTCAACGAGCAGGCCGAAGCGATTCTGACGGAGAATCGAAAGTTCGCGGTCGACGTCGTGGAGTTCGCCAAGGTTCGCCTGAAGTCGGGAGGTAGCCAGCAAGACTATCTTCGGGCCGACGTTGTTGTGTCCGACATTGATCGCGAGCTTCTTCGGATTCGCCAGGGGACTGCGTCCGCCCGAGCCGACCTGGCCCAGCTTCTCCACGTGAGTCCCGAATCCGACTTGCGGACACAAGCGAATCTCCGAAGCGCGGAGGTCCCTGGAACCGTCGATCGGCTCTACCGTCTTGCCGTGGCCGCGCGTCCTGAGTTGCGGGGCCGGCTCGCGGCCATCGCTCGAGATGAGCGAGCCGTGGAACTCGCTCGCAAACGCTACTATCCGAACGTCACGCTGGGGCTCTCCTACATGGACATGGAGAAGACCAACGCGATGACCCCCAAGACGGCCACCGGCTTTCCCAACGTGGGCCTTTTTGTCGGCTTCAACCTGCCGATCTACCACTCGAAGCTTGCCGCAGGGGTCTATGAGGCTCAGGCTCGCGCCGTGGCCGACGCCAAGCTCTACGACGCTGAGCGTGACGCGACCTACCGCGAGGTCAAAGATCTACTGACCCAGTCCAAGACTCAGCGCGACATTATCGAAATCTTCCGCACGCGGATTCTGCCCAAGAGCGAACAGGCTCTCAAAGCGGCCGCGAGCGACTATAAGCTCGGGAATGTCGACTATGTCACGTTGATCACGGCCTGGCGCGAGGTCCTACAGATCCGGCTCCAGGTCGCGCAGGTGGAATCGGAGCTAGGCAAAGCACTCACCTCGCTCGAACGAGCCGTCGGAATCCAGCTCAACGAACATCCTCCGGCATCTCCACCGCCGGCGCAAAACCGCGAACCGAAGCCCTCCGCCCGCCCCCAACCTCCGGGACCCGAGTCCTCGAGCCCCTTCCCGCCCCTCGACGAGAAAGAGCGCGAGGCCGGTAAGAAGGAGAAAGACGACGAAGGTCAGGATGCTATGCCGAAAGAGGCCGAGGCTGAGAAGCCTCCTTCGGAGTCGAAGGAGGAGATGCCGAGTCCCCTGCCGGATCATGAGGCCGAGGCCGCTCCCAAGTAACAGAGCCGAGCTCACGCCTTATCCGCGAACCCGGCGCTCATGTCATCGCTCCAGGATCTCTGGCAATCCCCGTGTCAGCGATCGTGAGGAGCTTGGTATCATGAGGCCTGGTTCGCCGTGGGGTCTCAGCGAGCCATGTGCCGGCCCTGGGGCTTTCAAGAACCATCCCACCGAAAGTTTGCACGGATGCTTGGAGAAGAACGGGTTTGACTCGCGCCGTGTCACGTTGGGCGGATGGATCGTCTTTTCGATCATCGATCGTGAACCCGGGCATCTCCCTTGATCTCGGGACGTCAGCGAGTCGTTCGAGCCAGCAGAATAGGCGTGTCGATGACTGTGATGAAGCGTCGTTTGTGCGGGATTTTGAATCTGAACAAGCCTTCGGGGATGACCTCGCGCGCGGTCGTCGACTGCATTTCGCGGCCACTCCGCGGAACCAAGGTTGGGCACGCCGGTACGCTCGATCCTTTAGCGTCGGGTGTTCTCGTCGTCTGTGTGGGAGCCGCGACACGCCTGATCGAGCTGGTTCAGAGGATGCCCAAGACCTATCGAACCACCATTCGCCTGGGGGCTCGTAGCGATACGCTGGATGCCGATGGCCAGATCGTGGAAACAGAGTCGCCGCGGATTCCCACCCGGGAGGAAGTGCAGGTCGCTCTGGCCAGCCAGGTTGGCGTGATCGACCAGCTGCCGCCGGAATTCTCCGCGCTCAAAGTCGCCGGCGAGCGGGCGTACGACCTGGCACGTGCGGGGCGTCCGGTCGTTCTTCAGCCTCGCCCGGTGCGGATCGACAAGGTCGAACTCCTCCGCTACGAGTGGCCTTGGCTCGAGCTCGAGATCGATTGCGGCAGCGGCACCTACATTCGCTCGATCGCCCGTGACGTGGGTGAGGCGCTTGGCTGCGGCGGTCTCATCGAGGTTCTGATTCGCACCAGGATCGGCGTTTTCAGCCAAGGAGACGCGATCGACCCAATGGCGCTGAGGCCCGAGTCGATTCCTGAACTCCTTCGCCCCGCGCTCGACGCGGCTTCTGGTCTTCCTTCGATCACCCTGGGGCCGGAAGCGATCGCGGCGATTGCTCAGGGGCGGGCCCTCGAGCGGGGCAGCTTCGGCGATGCGCCGGTTCCCTCGGGGGAAGTGGCCTTGGTCGGACCGGAAGGAAAGCTGGCCGCCATCGCTGAAGGTGTGCCGGGGGCCGACCGGCTTTTGCCTCGTCGCGTGCTTCTCGCAGATTGACGCGCGCATCGGCCGCCACGACGCGGGAAAGATTACGGCTGGCGGGCGAACCCGATCCAGAAAGCCTTGTCTGACGTAATAGGAACGGCGAGAGAGTGGCCGTGTCAACGCGTTTAAGAGCGAACTTCTCGGAGGCCGAACGCCTTCAACCTTGGGCTTTCGGTCTTCGGAAGAGGCATATCAACCGGCCACGATCGTGAATTTTTGGATGGGTCTCAGAGTTTGGAGTCGGGCCGGAGCTGTCGTTGACGGATAACGGCTGGCGCTCTAAAATTCTGTGTTGTTCGCCCATTCCCATCCTCTTTCCCAGAGAGGTCAAACCCCACCTTGGTCGAATTCAAAAGCACCGAACGGTTGGATCGTCGGGAGAAAACAATTCTTGTTGGTGTTCTTCTCCCAGGAGCGGAAATCAACCCAGACGATCCCCTGGATGAGATCCGGGGCCTGGCCAAGACGGCCGGATTAATCGTGGTCGGAAGCATGCTTCAGAAGCGCCAGCAGGTGGATATCGCCACATACATCGGTTCGGGCAAGGTCGAGGCGCTCAAGGAGCTTGTCGAGGCGCACGAGGCGGATCTCGTCGTCTTTGACAATGATCTCGGGCCCGCGCAAACGAGAAACCTCGAGCGTTTGCTCGGGGTGAAAGTCATTGACCGGACCGAAGTGATTCTCGATATCTTCGCGACCCGCGCACGCACCCACGAGTCTCATCTTCAGGTTGAGCTGGCGCAGTTGGAATACGCCATGCCTCGGCTCAAGCGGATGTGGACTCACTTGTCGCGGTATAAGGGTGGGATCGGCGTTCGCGGTCCTGGTGAAAAGCAGCTTGAAGAAGACCGACGCTTGGTCGGGCACCGGATCCAGGACTTGAAAGCCAAGCTGGCGAAGGTCCAAGCTCGGAAGGAGCGAGAGGTCGCCGGACGTGGTGATGCGCCGACCGTTTCATTGGTCGGATACACCAACGCCGGTAAGAGCACTCTGATGAATGCCCTGACCGATGCCGGGGTTCTGGTCGAGGACAAGCTCTTCGCCACGCTGGACACGCGTACGAGACGCTGGCGGTTGCGAGGGGGCGGACAAGTTCTCTTGTCCGACACGGTTGGGTTTATTCGCAATCTGCCCCACGCCCTGGTCGCTTCGTTCAAGGCGACGTTGGAAGAAGCGCGGCAGGCGGACTTGCTGCTGCACGTGGTCGACGCTTCGAGTCCCGAGGCGGAGTTGCAAATCCAGGCCGTCAAGAGTGTGCTTGAAGAGTTGGGACTCGCCGATCATCCGACGATTCTGGTCCTCAACAAGTCGGATCGTGTCCCTGATCGCTCGTATCTCGACGTCTTGAAGGCGCACCACGACGATTCGGTCACGATCAGCGCCTCGAGCGGTGAAGGGTTGGAACGCCTTGAGCAGGCCGTCCGCGAAGCCCTGCATGAGCGGGCGCTGGATGCCGAGGTCGAGACGGGGGTTGAGAACGGCAAGGTTCTCGCTTACCTGGCTCAGCATGCCCAGATCCATAATCGGGTCTACGACGACAATCGGGTTCTGCTCCAGTGCCGGCTGCCTCGCCGCTGCCTGGATTATCTGAACGAGCACGGAGCCCATGTTCGGGCGAATGGCCTACGGCAGTACGCCTGAACGCCGGGTTTTTCCTTTTCCGGGGATCGATCAACAAAAAGCCATCCCAGCCGGTCTTTACGGATCGGCTGGGATGGCTTTGTTTTGTTGTTCAGTAAGATCAGGGGTTGAGATCGCGTGGTCGCGGTTTACCAATCGCCGCCACGGTTGTCGTCGTCTGAGCCGGCGTCTCCTCCCCAATCGCCTTGCGCGCCAGCGTCGTCGTTATCGGGGCTTCCCCAATCTCCCCCCGCACCGGCGCTCTGGTCATCAGATCCCCAGTCGCCGCTGGTGCCACCGCCTGAGTTCCAGTCGGGAGCCGCTTGCTGGCTATTGTCGGGTGTCCCTCCCCAGTCGCTTCCAGCTCCGGCGTTGGGGTCATACGTTTCTTGCGGCTGTTCCGTGCCCCCTGCCGGGTAAGTTGGGGCGCCACCACCGGTGACATCCCCCTGATGGATGGGCTGTCCTTCGGGAGTGTGCGGACGTCCGAATTCGTCGTACAGGATGTTGCCGACGATCGCGCCTCCGATGCCTCCCAGGGCGCTGCTTACGAATCCTCCCCCTTGGCGTGGCGGCGCTCCATAGCCCGGAGGGGCGTAGCCGGGTTGCGGGCCATAGCCGTAGGGAGGAGGTCCTCCCCCGGGGGGGCCTGGATTCACTCCCGGCCTGTACCCTCCAGCCCCATAGCCGGGGGGAGGCCCCTGAGGATCACCGTAAGCTCCTTGGGGTCGCGAGCGGCCGAAAACCCTCGAAAGCAGCCAAAGCACGACCACGATTCCGATTCCGCCGATGAGTAAAGTTGGCAGCATGCTTCCTCCCTTTGCCGGTGGATTCACGTCAGGGATGTCTGCGGCGGGTATGGGAGTCGCCGCCTTTGCGTGTCCGCCACGTTTCGCCGTCGCTCCCACGGCACGCTCGATCTCGGCGACGGCATTCTGAAGGCCTTCGTCAAAATGCCGCTCCTTGAAGGCCTTGGCCAGCGTGTGGTTAATCTCTTCGACCTCGGCCTTGGGGAAAACTTCACGGGCGGATTGGCTTGGCTCGATCCAAAGCTTGTGCTCGGCCTTGGCGATCAAGAGATAAAGCCCGTGAAGCTTCAACTCTTTGGCATTGGCGATCGCGCGATGCTGAGGCGACTCACCATCAAGGCTCTCGACCGTTTGGATCAAGACGTCCCAGGGATGAGTTTTTCGCAGGCGCTGGAGCGTCTCATTGGCCTTTTCGACGGCCTCGGCGCTGAAAAGATGGGCCTGGTCGCGCACTCCGTTATGCTCAGCCTCGGCGCGGGCACTGGGCGTGCCCACAAGCGCGACCAAGGCAAAGCCAATCGGTATCCAGCGGGTCATCTTGCGTCTCCTCCCTCAAGTCTCCGAACAGGCGCGACTGCCGATGTCAACAAAGAGCGTGAAGGTACGCAGACCTCGTGCCAACACTCCCGCCATCGCAGGCTCACTCCCGTATTCGCCTGTTCGCGTCAATTCTTGAGCTCTCTTCAGTATGGGCGCGTGCCGTCAACTTGTCACCTACGCCCGTTTTCCCCGAGCTTCTCGCGGCGCTGGGGGGAATGATACACCCAGCCAGTCAAGACCGGAGACATTGGCCCGAGGCGTCGGTCCTGATGGTCAGAGCAGGGGGGAGAGAAGCCGGACCACGTCTTCCGCGAGTGCGCGAAACTGCCCTTCCGCCGGAAGGTCTACGCGAGACTGAGCCATCAGGGACTCAATCCAAAGAGCCGTCTCTTCGATTTCAACCTGGGAGGTGAGAAAGAGGGAGACCTCGTAGTTGAGGAAAAGGCTCCGCATGTCCATGTTCGCCGACCCGATGATGGCGAGGTGGTCATCGATAAGCACGACCTTGGCGTGCACCATCACGGGAACAAAAAGGAAAATCCGGGCTCCCGAGCGACAAAGCTCCCGCATATAGCTCGCACGAGCCAGGTCAGCCATAAGATGGTTGGAGTGTTCCGGAAGCACGAGCCGAACGTCGATCCCACGTCGAGCCGCCAGGTCCAGTGCCTTGGCGAGTGTTTCATCAGGCACGAAGTACGGTGTGACAATCCAGATTCGGCGCGTGGCCGTGAAGATCACCGAGACGAGCGCTTCATAAAGAGGATCGCCAACGACGTCAGGCCCGCTTGCGACCACCTGCACGACGCTCTTTCCACGCTCTTGCGAGGGGGCCAGCGGCGTCGAGTTCGGCGCGAGCTCTTCGCCCGTGGCGAACTTCCAATCTGATCGAAAGAGCTCGGATAGGTCGGAAACCACGGGGCCTGAAACAGCGAGCGAGAAGTCTCGCCAGCGTTTGCGGGTGGGCTTGGGACCCATGTATTCTTCCGCCAGGTTCATCCCGCCCGTCAAAGCCCATCGGCCGTCGACAACCACGATCTTGCGGTGGTTGCGAAGGTTCGCTCGCCCTCGGAAGGGGAAATGAAAGACCGGCATGAAGAAGGCAACCTTGCCTTGCGCCTCGTAGAGCGGAGCCAGAAAGCGATGCCCCACCCGCCAGGAGCCGACTGAGTCGAGCAGCACGCGCACCTCGACCCCTTCTCGGGCACGCTCGGCCAGTCTTGCGACAATGGACTTTCCAACCTCATCCCGCCCCAGGATGTAGGTCGTGATGTGGATGGAATGCTGGGCTCCGCTGATCAATTCTAAAAGGTGCTGATAAGCATCTTCCCCTTGTGTCAACGTTGCGACGCGATTGCCGGGCGTGGCTGGGGGAACACCATAAGATTGAAGAACCCGCTCCACCGGCCCGGAGCTGGTGAGGTCACTTGAGATCGGCCTGCGATGATACACCGGTGCCTTCGTCCCGGCGCGCATTCTCATCTTGCGGCCGCCGAACATCAGGTAGAGCGGAACCCCGATATAGGGGAGCAGCAGGATAATCAGCAGCCAGGCGATGGTGCTCGATGGAGAACGCTGCGTTCGGAGCATCCTGGCGAGCAATACGAGAGCCAGCGCAAATCCCACATAGGCGAGCAGGGGGGAGAGAAGCCAGAGATACTGTCCCGGATGCAATCGCAACACGTCGAGACCTATCCTCCCCAACGCTTCTCAACAAGCTGGGTCTTCGTGGCTGAGAGCCGGGTGATCCCCGGCCCCTGGAAATCGCATGCGATCAGGAGTGAGCCTCATTTAGCGGTTCGAACGCGATGGGAACCTGGTGCGAACAGGTCCCCTTAGCCTTTTCGCGGTATCAAAATGCAGCGAAACCCTGTATGCGAGGTGCCGCTGTCGGTGGCTCCTTTGCCGCGTGCCCCGGGAAGGTAACGCGTGCAGTAGAGGTCGCTGCAAAGGAACGATCCCCCTCTTTGAACGCGTTTGGGTATCTGAGGCTCCGCGGGATCGTAGCTGGAGTCTGGACCTTGCGGATCGCGATCACGGGCGGTCTGATATCCTGGCTGATACCAATCCGCGCACCACTCCCAGACATTGCCGGCCATGTCGACCAGGCCGTAGCCGTTGGGAGCGAACGTCCCCACGGGGGCTGTCTTTACATAACCGTCGGCCGCCGTGTTTTGCGAGGGGAAATCCCCCTGCCAGTTGTTAACTTGCCACTTCCCTTGAGGAAGGAGCTCGTCTCCCCACACGAACCGTTTTTGCTCCAGACCCCCTCGCGCCGCATATTCCCACTGGGCCTCGGTCGGGAGTCGTTTCCCCGCCCAGACCGCGTAGGCGAGCGCATCATCCCAGCAGACTTGCACCACGGGGTGATCGGCGTGTCCTTCGATGGAGCTGCCGGGCCCTTCGGGATGTTTCCAGTTCGCACCGGGAACGTATCGCCACCAGGCATAGTGCTCGGACAGAGAGACCTTACCGGCGGGAGGGGTGAAAACCAGCGAGCCGGGAACCAAAAGCTCTTTGGGCGCTCCCGGAAAGTCTTTGGGGTCGGGGGTCTTCTCGGCGACCGTGATATAGCCGGTTTCCTTGACGAATTGCTCGAACTGGCGGTTCGTCACCTCGGTCTTGTCGATCCAGAACCCATCAAGCGTGACTTTGTGGATAGGCATGGCATCGGGCGTTGTCGCGTCGTCCGATCCCATCAAGAAGGCGCCCCCAGGAATCCAGACCATACCCTCGGGAGCCGGTCCGGGTGCGGCAATCCGGAGCGGGGGAATGGATTCCGGGGAAGAGGGCACCGGCGCTGTTTTGACCTCTGTTGCAGGCTCGGGCAGAGTCTCTTTGGGAGGACGCTTGGGTCCTTGGCCAATCATGGCGAAGGTGGTTAGGCCTCCCACCAGAAACAGCACAAGAATGGCCGCCGGCCGTCGCCAACTGATCTTCGAAGGAACTGTCGTCTCGCGACGGTCCTGAGCGCTCTTTCGCGGTTTCTGGGGCACGGAGACTCCTCATCGATCAAACTCGCGAGAACCCGCTCGCTCGCTCAGAGAGGTGGCGATGTCGGCGCGGAACTCCCTTACTTTCAGTATTGTTCCCGGGCGCTGGGATTGCAACGCGTCCACTCTCTTGGACTGGGGCTAGTCCACGCGCTGAACGGTCACATACTGAACTCCCATCGTGTCGTTTCCCCGGGCGATCCACGCCTGAAACTGCCCGGTTCCTTCTTTGAGCGGCACAGACTCAAATGTGCATTGTTGCGCATGGGCTTTCACGGACTGTTCCAGGGTTACCCCGCCAAAGGCAAAGTGTGCCGTTGTGGCGGTGGGGCGAGGTGCAAATCGCAGTGTGACGCGATACGTGCCCTGACGAGCCACTTCGACTTCCCAGTGACCGAGGTCGTTGGGGTTCCAGCCTGCCCTGGGGCCTCTCCAATCCTGGCGGGTCAGAACCGACGGGTTTTCTTCCGGTGCGCCCAGGATGATGCGCGACGGCGCGTAACCGTGAGGTTGTCCCACCTCCTGAAACCAAGCCTCGTAACCCTCTTTGAGCTGAGCGACGACCTTGGGCGCCTGCGCGGCGATGTTGCGGAACTCGAACGGATCTTCGCTCAGATCATAGAGTTCCAGCGACCGCTCCACGGGCTGCGCCATCGAGGTCTCTGGCCGAAGCAGCTTGTATTTCTGAGACACGGCGGCGAACGCTCGAAATCGCTCGGGCGCATCTCCGCGATGCCATTGAAGATAGAAAGTGCGATCAGGCCAGGTGACTTTCTTGCCTTCCAGCAAGGGGAGTAGGCTGCGACCATCGAACGAGACGCCGGGAGGACGAGGAACGCCGCACGCTTCGAGAATGGTCGGGGCGATATCAAAGGCCGCGGCGATGGGCTCGACCTTCTTTCCGGCCGCGAGACGTTCCGGCCAGCGAATGAAGCCGGGAACCCGAATCCCGCCTTCGTAAATCGACCCCTTGCGGTCGCGCATCCCCGCGTTGTATCGCGCTTGCTGGGGGCCGTTGTCGGTCATGAAGACGACGAGCGTATTCTCGGTCAGACCTTGCTTATCAAGCTGCGCGAGCAGCCGGCCGACGTTGGCGTCAATATTGCTGACCATCCCGTAGATGCGTGCCGTGGTGTCATGATCAAGCTGAGGAGCGAGCGGCTGACCGACCTTGGGAAACGCCGAGGCTGAGAGGTCAGCCGTTTTGTACGGAAGGTGGTCGGCCTCGGGGACCTGGAGCGGCGTGTGGGGCGCATTGAAGCTCAGATAGACGAAGAAGGGTCGATTCTTCGACTCCGAGATAAAGTCAATGGCCGCGTTGGTGAAGACGTCGCTGCAATACCCCTTGGTTTTGACCTCCTGCCCATTGTGCTGGAGGATCGGGTCGAAATAGCTTTCACCTCCGGGAACGGGGGGATCCGAAGGCTGGCTGATGCCTCCCCCTCTCAACACCAGTGACTCCTGGAATCCCTGATCCATGGCCCGCATCGGGTAATTGTCCCCAAGGTGCCACTTGCCGAAGATCGCCGTTCGATAGCCGGCGCCGGAGAGCATCTCCGCAAGGGTCACTTCCTTGGGGTTCATGAGGGCCCGCCCGAGGAATGTATCCACGACCCCGGTTCGGTAGGCATAGCGCCCGGTGAGCAGGCTGGCGCGAGTCGGTGCGCAGACCGGCGAGACATAGAAGCGTTGGAGTTGTACGCCCTCGTTCGCGATCAGGTCGAGGTTGGGAGTCGGGAGCTTGGGATTCCCGTGAATGCTGAGGTCGCCGTAGCCCTGATCATCTGTCAAGATCAGGATCACGTTTGGGTGTTTGGGAGCGGCCAGGATCGAATCCTCCGCCGCGAACATGGCCAGGAGGGCAAACGCAACGATACGTGTGTTCATGGAAAGATCCCGTCGCGGTGCGCAGAGTCGTTCGCAAGGCGGCGACCTGGACTAGTGCTAAGCTGGGACATTCTGTAGAACAATAGCGAACTGCTCTCGTAGAATGGAAGACTCGGCGAGGCCCCCCTCGACGAGCCCCCCGAGGCCCTCAAGCGTGTTCGTTTATCTTGCTTCTACGAAAGCGGCCGTTCTCCTTCTCCTCGCGACCTTGAGCGTGGCATGGGAATCGGCGCGCCTCGAACAAGACGAAAGCCGTTGCACGCGACAAGGCCTTGAGCTCGCCCCACACCTGAACGCGTTTCACGTCGAAAGCGCTCCCGCGATCCAGCCGAGCCGCCTGGAAACGGTTTGCTCCGACGAACCCATCGATCGCCTGGACGACGATGACGATCGCTGGCGTTCTCTCAAGACGGTGCGGGGTGCTCAGTACGGCTTGCCGATCGACCTTTCACTTCCATCCACGTCATCTCCCCCCCAGTGGTTTGTCGTAGGTTCTGCCGCGGCTTCGATACCGACCCGGCTTCGCTGCTAGAGACAACCTACCCACCCCGTTTCAGCCGACGTGCCCTTTTTCCGCACGCCGGCCCAAGCGTTTCTGCCCCCCTTAAGGGGGGCGGCTCCCGGGTAAGTCTCTCGACACCGCTTTTCTTTCTCCATCGCTACGCGAGGCCCCTTTCTATGGTCCGCGCCATCATACTTTGGAGTCTGCACAACCGCTTCATCGTCATCCTTGGGGTTGTGGGACTCATCGGTATCGGCATCCACTCGGCGAACAACCTTAACGTGGAGGCCTATCCAGATCCGACGCCTCCGCTCGTTGAAGTGATCACGCAGAACCCCGGCGCCAGCCCCGAGGAAATGGAGCGGCGCATCGGCATTCCGTTGGAAACCGCCCTGAACGGGATGCCCGGGCTCGAGGACATGCGAAGCACGTCCGTTGCCGGCCTCAATGACATCAAGTGCCAATTCGCCTACGGAACCGACTACAAATCCGCTCGTCAGGAAGTGATCAACCGTATTGGCGCGGTGAGCAACCTTCCGCCTGGCGTGACGCCGGGGTTATCCCCGTGGAGCCCCACGGGGGAGATCGTTCGCTACGTGCTGGAGGGCCCCGGGTACACTCTCAATCAGCTCAAGGCCGTGCAGGATTGGGTCCTCTCACGCGCCCTCAAGACGGTCCCCGGTGTGATCGACGTCACCGGCTATGGGGGAACCGTCAAGCAATACCAGGTGCTCGTCAGCCCGCGGCTTCTGAAGCAATACAACCTGACGCTGGAACAGGTCGAAAACGCGCTCGCCAAATCGAATGACAACGTGGGCGGCGACATCCTGATGCTGGGAAGCCAGGCCCACAACGTTCGCGCGATCGGCCTTTTGGGGGAATCGACGGATCCCCTTGACCCCGCGAACATCGACCACGCTGTTGAGATCGAGCAGGACAAGCTCGATGACATCAACAAGGTGATTGTGGCAACATCGGGGGGAGTGCCGATCTACGTGCGGCAAATCGCCCGGGCGATCATCGGCCAACGGCCTCGCCTGGGGATCGTCGGCCGGGGCAATGAGAACGATGTCGTCGAAGGCATCGTGCTCATGCGAAAATATGAGAAGAGCCTGCCGACCGCCAAGGCGGTTCAGGACAAGATGAAGGAGATCGAAGACGAGAAGCTCCTCCCCAAGGGAATGAAGCTTCGCATCTTCAATCAACGCACCGACCTGGTGCACGTCACCACGCACAACGTGCTCCACAACCTCATCGTGGGCATGGCGCTCGTGATCGCGGTCTTGTTCGTCTTCCTGGGAGATCTCGCCAGCGCTGGGATTGTGGCGGTGATGATTCCTTTGGCCTTGCTCTTCTCTGTGACCGTGCTCTATGTGCAGGGCAAGTCGGCTAACCTGCTTTCGATTGGGGCTGTGGACTTCGGCATCATCGTCGATAGTTCGGTCATCATCGTCGAAAATATCTATCGACATATTACGGCGAGAAATGCGGACCGAACGCGGCCGCTCGTCGACCGGATCGCCGAGGCCTCACACGAAATCGAGCGAGCGCTCTTTTTCTCGGCGGCGATCATCGTCTGCGCCTTCCTTCCCCTCTTCGTCATGAGCGGCCCTGAGGGAGCCTTGTTCGGGCCGATGGCGAACACTTACGCGTTTGCCATCTTCGGCGCACTCTGCCTGGCGTTGACCCTCGCCCCCGTCCTCTGCTCCTTCCTCTTTCAGAACAAGAAGGAAGAGGTCGACACCTTCGTTGACCGCATGATGAAGCGCGGTTACCTGAGAAACCTGAACCGGGTTCTCGAGCGCCGCTATCAAACGCTCGCCTTGATGGTCGGGCTCTTGGTGCTGACTATCGTGTTGATTCCCACGCTCGGCGGCGAGTTCATGCCGGAGCTCGAGGAAGGGAACTTGTGGATCCGTGCCTTGATGCCCCGGACGGTCTCGCTCGAGGAGTCCGCGCGAATCGCGCCGAGGCTTCGCGAGATCATCGCATCGGTTCCCGAAGTTCGCGGAGTGATGTCGCACGTTGGGCGCCCTGACGACGGTACCGACGTGACCAGCTTCTTCAACATTGAGTTCAATGTCCCCCTGAAGCCGATGGAACAATGGCGCAAGGGGATGACTCGCGAGAAGATTCAAGATGAGCTCATGGCCAAGTTCCGTGAGCTCCCCGGGCTCGACTTCAACTTCTCGCAGTTGATCCGAGACAACGTCGAGGAGGCTCTTTCGGGAGTCAAAGGGGCGAACTCGGTCAAGCTCTTCGGCAACGACCTGAAGGTTCTGGAGCAGACCGCGCAACGGATCACGGGCATCCTGCGAAAAGTTCGCGGCATTGAGAACGTGGGGATCTTTCATATCCTCGGGCAGCCCAACCTCGAAATTGCGATCGACCGCGACGCGTGTGCCCACTATGGCGTCAACGTTGCCGACGTCGAGGCGGTCGTTCAGGTGGCGATCGGAGGAAGAGCGTTCACGCAGATGGTCGAGGGAGAAAAGCTCTACGACATCGTGCTCCGCCTTCCCCTCGACCTTCGTGACGACCCGACCGTCATCGGCAGGATCCCGATCGATGTTCCGAACAGCGACGGCAGCGCCGGAACCCGAATCCCGCTCTCCCAGGTAGCCAAGATCGACCCGCACAAGCCGGGCGCTTCTTATATCTATCGTGAAAACAACCGCCGCTACATCCCAATCAAGTTCGCCGTGCGAGACCGTGACCTGGCCTCGACCATCACCGAGGCGAAGGAAAAGGTCGAAGACCCCAAGAACGGCGCGAGGATTCCTCAGGGCTACAAGATCGAATGGTCGGGAGAATTCGCCCAGATGCAGGAAGCGAACGCCCGGCTCATGTGGATGGTGCCGCTTTCGATCAGCCTGATCATGGTCTTACTCTACACAGCGTTCAACTCACTGAAGGACGCTCTGTTGGTCATGGCAAACGTCGTGGCCGCGACCATGGGAGGAGTTTGGGCCCTCTGGCTCACGGGGACGCACTTCAGTATCTCGGCGGCGGTCGGGTTCATCTCGATTTTCGGCGTGGCTGTGCAGGACGGCGTCCTCTTGATCTCTTACTTCAACCAAATGCGCGCGGTTGGAATTCCCGTTCGCGAGGCGGTCATGCGTGGCGCCGAGCTTCGCGTGCGGCCGGTCGTTATGACATCGCTCACGGCGGCCCTTGGACTCTTGCCCGCGGCCCTTGCGACTTCCATTGGTTCACAGGCACAGAAGCCCCTGGCCATTGTGGTGGTCGGCGGCATGGCGGTCACGCTCTTGTTGACCCGCTACCTGATGCCCGTGCTCTATAGCTTCTTCCCCGCGCCGGCCGGTCACGCCCATGATGACCACCAGGCCGAGCTGATCGAGGGATCGCACTACACCGACGAGATCCTCAGCCGTCAGGCTCGCCAGGAACGAGAGCATCGCGACTGATTTCTGTCGGCCGAAATGCCAATGAGAACGCCGGCGAGGCAGCCATGCCGCCTCGCCGGCGTTCATACTTTCATCGTTACGGTCTCTCCTTCGTTGCGGCTGTTGTCGTCAACGAAGCCGAGTGCGTTTACTCCTGCACATGAGAGACAACCCCAGATCCGACCGTCTTGCCCCCCTCGCGGATGGCGAAGCGGCTGCCGACGTCGAGCGCGATCGGTTTGTCGAGGCTTGCCTCCAGGTGCGTGTGGTCCCCTGGGAGGACCATCTCAACCCCTGCGGGGAGCTGGAGCTCGCCCGTCACGCTGGTCGTGCGGAAGAAGAACTGCGGCTTGTAGCCCGTGAAGAAGGGCGTATGCCTTCCTCCTTCATCCTTGTTCAGCACGTAGATCTCGCATCGGAACTTCGTTCTCGGTTGCAGCGAACGCGCCGCCGCGATCACCTGTCCTCGTTGGATCTGGTCAGACTTCACGCCACGGAGCAGCAAGCCGACGTTTTGGCCGGCTTCGCCGAACTCGAGGGCCCGATTGAATTGCTCGACGCTGGTCACCACCGTTTCACGGACCTCTCCCAGCCCGACGATTTCCACTTTCGTTCCGGGACTGATACGCCCCTGTTCGATCTTTCCGGTGGCGACCGTTCCACGCCCCTCAATGGTGTGAACACCCTCGATGGGCATCAGGAACGGCTTGTCGGTGAGCCGTTTGGGCTCGGGAATGAAGCGGTCCAGAGCATCGAGCAGCTCTGTGATGCTACGGCTGGCCTCCGGGTCGCTCGGCTGCTCCAGCGCGGCCTTCGCATTCCCTCGGACAAAGCACGTCCGCGATCCGTCGAAGTTGTACTTCGACAGCAGCTCGCGGGTCTCGAGCTCCACAAGGTCGATCAACTCTGGGTCGTCCACGAGGTCGACCTTGTTGACGAAAACGACCAGGTGAGGCACGCCAACCTGGTTGGCGAGCAAGATGTGCTCCCGAGTCTGAGGCATGGGGCCGTCAGCCGCCGAGATCAAGAGGATCGCCCCATCCATCTGCGCCGCACCCGTGATCATGTTCTTCACATAATCGGCGTGGCCGGGGCAGTCGATGTGAGCATAATGCCGTGTTGCGGTTTCGTACTCGACATGGCTGGCGGTGATCGTGACCGTCTTCGACGGATCGCGAACGTTCCCTCCCTTGCTGATGTCTTGGTACGACTTGGGGCGGGCCAGCCCCTTGGCGGCTTGGACGGCGAGGATTGCCGCGGTCAGAGTCGTTTTTCCGTGGTCGATGTGCCCAATGGTGCCAACGTTGACGTGAACCTTCACGACGCGAACTCCCAGGGCTGCCAATGGCAGCCTTTCGGGTTTCGGCCTCCTTCTCCCGATCGCGAGCGATCTTTTTACCACGCCGAGTGGAACCAAGGATTCGGAGACCCTTTAGCTCCGCGCGCAAAGACCTTCGAAGACCCTACGGCCCTCTTCGAGTCCTCACGAGACGGGCTGGACCCCGCCGCCATCCTTTCTCTTTCATCATGGCGTATCGGAGGTCGAAGCGTAGACACCGCCTCTCGAAGCTCGGTTCGCGGATTTCCCGATCCCTCGCTCAATCCATGACGCGAGCGAATTCTCTTCGTATCAGTCTTTGTCGAAGCGAGTGAGGATCCCTTCAATCGCATCGGTGTGGATTCGCCATGACTCGCTCGAATAGCCCCCCGAGAGTGTCATGGCGACGGGAATCTTTCTTTCGCGAGCCAGGGTCAGAACGAGCAGGTCTCGCTCCGCCAGGTCGTTCGCGGTCAACCGTAGCCTGGCCAGAGGGTCTTCAACGAAGGGGTCGGAACCGGCGTTATAGATCAAGAGATCGGGGCGCAGGCGATCGAAGAGGCTTGGCAAAGCAAGCTGGACGATCTCCAGGTACTCGGCGCCTGTGGTTCCAGCGGGGATCGGCACCGCGTAGTCCTCAGGTTCCTTGTATCGAGGGAAAATATCTTCCTCGAAAACATCGAAGATGAAGGCCCAGGGCCAAGCCTGGAAGACTGACGCGATGCCGTTACCTTGATGGGCATCCAGGTCGACAACCAGGACCTTGGAGATGAGCCCCTCTCTGTGCAAGATGGCCGCGGCGATGGGGATGTCGGCATAAACGCAAAATCCTCCTCCCCAGTCAGCCGCGGCATGGTGAAATCCCCCTCCGAGGTTGATCGCGATTCCCTGTTCGAGCGCCTTGCGACAGGCCAGGATCGTGCCTCCCGTGGCGCGACGTTTCGCTCGCAGAATGCGCCAATCAACCAGGCTGGCCGGCAGCCGTTGAACAAGCGGCACCTCCAGGATCTCGGCCAGTTGAGGGGCCCGTTTTAGCGATCGCAGGTAGCTTGGCGTATGCACCGCACGCAACTCGGCGGCCGTGACTGAGCGTGGCCTCATGAACTCGTGGGGCTTCCGTAATCCCCGCCGAAGCAGGGAGTCGTGAATCCGCTGATATTTGCAGCCGTCGAAGCGGTGCAGCCGTTCCAGGCCGAACACGGAAATGTTGTATCGCGGGTGGTAGATGATGGGAATCATGACAGGATCACCACCCTGCACGTTCTTGATGCAACCGGCACGTCGTTGTCCGATTCCTGCGTTTCAACGGCCCTTGGAAGGATTGAGAGCCTCCAGGACTTCGGGGTTCGTACGGCGATCCAAGAATCTTACGGAGCCGTCCGCGAAGAGCATGTTGGCCCCTTGGCCTGATGGGCCTCCGAATCCGCCAGGAAGCCTGTTAATACCCTGTCGGGTGTCGCGGAGGTTGGTCGGATCGCCCCAGGGTTTGAATCCGTCGCGAACCTCCCCAGCCAGCATCGTGCCGGCTAGCCCTTGGCCTAGTTCTTCGGGCCGCAGGCCTTTCGCCCGGCCCACGACGCGCCGGTTACCGGCATAGTGGCTTAACGCATAACCGTCCGCGTCGCGCGTGGCTTCAATCTCGGGGTTGAGATAGGCAGGGACGAAGCCTCGGAAATAAGCGGAGTTTTCCGGGGCATTCCAGGGGAGATCCTTATCGATCTGGGTGCTGGTACGCGACCCCCGGACCAGATAAGGCAAAATGACGGTTTGCCAACTATGCAGCCTACGCCCTTGAGCATCGGTGATTGTTGAAGGCAGAGAATGATGATCGAAAGAATGATGGTCGCGAGCGGCCATGCCGATTTCCAAGAGGCCATAATAGGATCGGCCCGAGCCGATTGTCATCGAGGCTTCGGATTTGTTGCGTAGTAGAGGCTCCCGAGAATTCAAGATCCAACCGACCTGGTGGACGGTTCCCGCCGCGGCGATGCCCGCGACGAACATGATCACCACGACCTGAACAATCGCCGTGGTGCGTCGCAACGGCCACGGTTTGCATTCCATGCGGGCCACCCCTCGCTGGCGTTGCGACTCCGCGTAAAACCATCGCAGGAATCCGTGAAGACCTGCCGTCAACAAGAGCAGTGAAATGAGAGCGGTCGCGACGCCTCCCCAGGCAATGTGAACGTAAGGCAGCGTTCTGTAGAGATATGCGATCCAGCCTGTTGCCATGATCGTGATGAGCGTAATCATTTGATCATAGATGAACCACCAAGTGACGATCAGTCCGATGAGGATGGCAAGAACGATGAGGAGGCGACGGTTCATGGTCTTTCCTTCTTCAGCAAAGATGTGATTTTACTGATAGGCATCCACAAGATATCGCCATCGGACATGATCACGAGCCTGTCTGGGCCGTATGCGTCACTCTCATAGGCGACCGGTTGCGGCTCGTTAACGTAATCCTCTCCCATCTCTGTCCCTCCCATGTAAACGTACCGCTCGCCGGAGGTCCCAGGCATCTGCCAGAGCCGATCGGGGATTTCGTTCGTCGCCGGTGGGGGAGGAAACGACTTGTTGTGCTCCTCGGCGTAGAGAAAGAGCCGTTTCGCCAGTTGCAGTAGCGCCTGGTATCGAGCGGAAATCTGCTCTTCCGCAACCAGCGAGGGGTCGCCGGCCAACCGATGGATCGCTCCTTTTTTCTCCCAGGCTCCGGGCGTCATCAATTCCCGGGCCCCGGAAATCATCGTGAGAATCAGCGTGAATAGAAGGCCCCAGAGCGTGACGACTCCCAGAGATTTGCCGTAGGAGATTCGTGGAAGCAACGGAAACTCGTGACGAAGAGAGTTCCAGATCCTTTGAACGCCAAAGCCGGACACGAGGAAGAGCACGAAGAAGAAGGAGAGTGCTTCCAGACGTCGGGGATTTGACGCGGGGTCTGAAACAACGTTTCTGAAATCTGCGACCGTGAACGAGGGCATACCCGCCTGAGCTGCACTTCCCAGGGCGAAGAAGCCAAGCATCAAAAAACTCAGCGTTTTTGCCATATGCAGAACGCCTCGCGATGAAGTCGTCAATGTGCTGAAGTCAATTCTACCACAATTGTCGTAGCTTGTCACGGCGTGAGACGGCCAGGGATTTTCGAGGCGAAAAAATTAGGGCGTGTCGTAGGTGGGATAGGTAGATGGGTCGCGGGCAAACCGTCGTAGGTCGTAAGCAACGATCACGAAAAGACCCAGGGAAAGAAACATGTGGCAGCCGAAGCCGCGTGCGGTTTGAGAGATGGTGCCAAGCAGCGAAATGCCCGTGACGACAAACAGAAGGCGACGGCGATGCAGCAGGAAGAGATTGGCGGGAAGGGTCCAGAGAAAGTAGTGGTGCCAGCAAATTGGTGTGGCGGCCAGCATGATTACGGCGGTCAGGGCGAACATGCCCAGCCAGCCTCCTCGTGACGAGAGCGAATGTGCCGGACGGATCGATGCGAGCCACCCGATCGCCAGAGCTATGAGCACGGCATACCAGCACGTCCAGATGACACTCAGTGGCAGACTTGCCAGCGCAATGCTAGGACGCTTCGCTTGTGATCCAAGATCGCCGAACGTACGAGCCAGAACGATGGGGAGGCTCTCGTTGTTGGGCCGGAGATCGGACTGACGTGATACCAGGTGCCAGGGTTTCTGCTGATCCTGGATCAAAGTCCATTGCAACTGGATGCCCTCCATCGCAGGCTTCCAGCCGACGGCCGCAACCATCAAGCCGAGCCCGAAGAGGACGGAAAGAGCAATACCTGTGAAAACTCGCCATGAAGGGCGGTGAGAGACGATCGTGGTCCAAAAAATGACGGGCAGGAACTTGATCATGCCCGCCAGGCCAACGAGTCCGGTGCCTGCGATCTCCCAGCCTGACGTCACACCCAGTAAGCCCACCGACACCAGAAAGAAGTTGATCGGGTCGCTCTGCCCGAGCACAACGGCATCAATGAAGCAGGCAATGATCGGTAGCCAGGCGAGAACCTGCTGGCGCCTGGGGATGCCAGTCAAGCGGGCGAGCACACGCGGCAAGCCGATAATGGCGGCGAGCGATAGCACGGCCCAAATGGCTGCGGCAACTCCGATCGATCGGCTGGCGAGCGGCGAAAGCAAGACGTGGAACGTCACCGGGTATCGCGGCTGCGCGGCGACAGCGAGCTCCCCGGTCTTCCAAAGATGGCGGGCCACATTGTAGGGATATTTGAAGTCGTTTGCGCGTTGGGCGCCACGATGCACGACGTAGGCGAGGAAAGCCGGGAGAGCCACCCAGAACAAACGTCTCGCTTTGAGGGCCGCCATGCCGTTGCCACGTGGAAATCAGTTGAGGAGAGCGATCCGCCGCTGATCGCTGCACGAAATGACAGAATATCTTGGTGCCTGAAAGACTTGCGTGGAGTGAACCGGTCGCGCGTCACGTCCTTGAAGCCACCCTGAATCGCCCTTACAATAAAAATTCGAGTCCACGATTTCAACCCACTTCGATCGGAGAATCAGCCTTTCGGGTGTGGTGTCTGCCGTCTCGAGGCGAGGATCGAGTATTTGGGTGCGTGCGTTGATCCGGATTCGATTCCCCGCGCCGGCAAGCGGCCTGCAATGGCGTGAGGGGCGATGAGCCCGGGATCGGACAGAAATGGTCTCGGGATTGCAAGTTAAGAGGGTGTGCTAGAATCGTCGTGGGGATGGAGCGTACACCCTCCACAGCGAATTTCGGCGGGAGCGAGCCCGGGTTGGTCCCTTCTTATGCGTGTGTGGACCATGCCCCCCGGTTCTTCACGTCCTACTAGCACCGAGATCGGCACGATTTGAATCCCCCCTCCGAATTGATGTAACACCGGAACGGTCCTCGCGAGGACTTTGGATCGATTCCCAACTCAAGGAGCGAACGTCCATGAGATTCGTTCTCGCCGTCTTTGGTCTGTTCCTGATCGGCACGTCCGCTCCCCTGTGCATGGGGGATGAGCCCAAGAACGGCGTGGCGGCGAAGCCCGATGCTGCGCCTGCCGACCGCAAGGACGATGAGAAGGCGATCCAGGCCACGGACGACGCCTTTGTGAAGGCCTACAACGCGGGGGACGTGAAGGCCATCGCCAACCTCTTCCTGGAAGACGCCGAGGCCGCCGATGAAGAGGGAGAAACCGTTCGAGGCAGGGACGCGATCGCATCGATTTTCGCGGGTCTGTTCGAGGCGAATCCCGGCGGCAAAATCACGCTGACCGTCGACTCCGTCCGCTTCTTGAGCGACAAGCTGGCGATTGAGAATGGTCGCTCCAAAGTCACCGATAAGGACGGCGGTAATCCCGAGTCAACGCGATACACGGTCCTGTATCTCAAACGCGACAACCACTGGCTTCAAGCCCACATTCGCGAACATGCCGACAAGCACGTCAGCCCCCACGATCGTCTCAAGGAGCTCGAGTGGATGGTCGGTGACTGGGTTGAAGAAGAGAGCCACGGCATCGTGACGAACTCGTGCCGTTGGTCCGAGGACAAGAATTACTTGCTCCGTGACTTCTCGGTCCGTATCGAAGGCAAGCCCGCGTTTTCAGGCACCCAGCGTATCGGGTGGGATCCCTCGCTGCGGCAGATCCGCTCCTGGGTTTTCGACAATGAAGGAGGGTTCGGCGAAGCACTCTGGACGCGGAGCGGCGACCAATGGGCCATTCGTTCCCAATCAGTGCGTCCGGACGGTCATCGCGAGAGCTCCACGCAAGTTCTCACCCTCGTGAATCCGCACACGGCACGCTGGAAATCGGTAGACCGCACGGTGTCCGGGAAAATCGTTCCCGACATTGAAGAGATCGTGATGGTCAAGACCCCTCCCAAGCCTCGGTGAGGTCCATCCGACTTCCCGTATTGATCAACCCATATGTCTAGACCGACGAGGATCTCATGACGCGCATCATAGGTAGGATCACACTCGCGGTGGCCGTTCTGATGCAATCCAGCGGCCTCGTCTTTGCGCGAGGTTTTGGTGGAGCTAGCTTTCACGGGGGGGGCGGCGGCTTTCATGCCGGAGGGTTTAGCGGCTACCACGCTGGCGGCTTCAGTGGTGGCGGTGGGTATCGTGCCGGTGGCTTTGAAGGCTACCGCGCGGGGGGCTTTGGCGGCTATGGCGGAGGAGCCGTGGGAGGCTACCGCGCCGGTGGAGTGGAAGGCTTCCGTGCGGGCGGTGTCGGGGGTGTCGGCGGCTATCGCGCCGGCGGCGTTGAGGGCTTCCGCGCGGGTGGCGTGAGTGGTGTCGGCGGCTATCGCGCCGGCGGCGTTGAGGGCTTCCGCGCGGGTGGCGTGAGCGCTGGCGGTGTTGGTGGGTATCGTGCCGGCGGTGTTGAGGGTTTCCGCGCCGGTGGTGTTGGTGGTGTCGGTGGGTATCGTGCCGGAGGAGTGGAAGGTTTCCGCGCCGGTGGTGTGGGAGCCACGCATTTCGGCAACACCGCGATCGGTATCAATAATACCCATATCGGCAACTACACGAATTTTGGCGGCCGAAACAGCGTGATCAATAACACCTCGATCAACGTGAATCGGGTGAACAGTTTTACGAATGTTAATCGCGGCTGGGGCGGTTGGGCCGGCCACTCTCCCTACTATGGTTATCACCAGGGGTGGGTTAACGGTTACTGGGGAGGGCACTACTCCGGGTGGGGCGGCTACGGCGGTTGGGGCTATGGCGGCTGGGGTTACGGCGGTGGTTATGGTGGTTGGGGCTGGGGCCTGGGCAATGGCCTGGCCTGGGGCCTGGGTGTTGGCATGGGGGTAGGAATCGCGAGCTGGGCTCTTGGCTCTTCGCTCTACAACTGGGGTTACTCTTCGTATTACAACCCCTACTACATCCCTTCCACGGTGATCGTACAACAGCCGGCGGTTGTGGTGGACCAACCTGTGGTGGTGGCCGGTTCTCCGTACGACTATGCCATGCCGATCAACACCGCGGCTGCCGCACCGGCCCAAACCGTTACGGATGCGGCGATCAGCACCTTTGACTCGGCTCGCGCCGCATTCAAGAACGGTGACTATCAGTCGGCGTTACAACTCGCGGACCAGGCGCTCGCCAAGCTGCCCAACGATCCCGTCTTGCACGAGTTCCGAGCGCAGACTCTGATCGCCCTGAACCAGTATGAGGCCGCCGCCGCTTCGCTCTACGCCGTCCTCTCCATCGGTCCGGCCTGGGACTGGACGACGCTGGTGGGTCTCTACCCCAGTGTTGATGTCTACACGGCACAACTGCGGGCGCTGGAAGCTTACACCAAAGATCACGCCGATTCGGCCCCCGCGCACTTCGTTCTTGGTTCGCAATACATGACCGAGGGCTTTACCGACGCGGCGCTCGACCAGTTCAAGAAGGTCGCGGCTCTTCAGCCCAAGGACCAGCTCACTCCCAAGCTGATTCGTCAGTTCACCAAGACCAGCGATACGACGACTCCCGCGGAACCCACGCCGGCCAGTGTGACCGTCATCGATGTGAACAAGCTGACGGGGACCTGGACGGCGAAGCCGTCCCCCGACACGACGATCTCGTTGACCATCAAGGGAGATCACAAGTTCGTCTGGAAGGTCACTGACAAGGGCGCTCCGCGTGAGTTCGAGGGAGAGTCGTCGCTTGCGAACGACGTCTTGACTCTGACCCAGAGTGGGGGAGCTACCCTCGTGGGGCGTGTGTCATTGCAAGGGGACAACCAGTTCAACTTCAAGGCCGTCGGCGACGGTCCGCAGGACGCAGGTCTGTCCTTCGAGCGTTGAGCCGGGTCGAGGCCTCTTGCGCCAGCCAGCCAGCCTCGCCTGCTCGAACCCCGATGCGCAAGGGGCTTGGGCGAAACCCTTCTGAACGACGCAGATCCCCGCGACTTCGCGAAGTCGCGGGGATCTGTTTTTTCCCGGCCTGGTCAGGGAGAGGCAGGCGCGGGGGTGGGGATCAGGACACGCAAGGTGGTCACGTTTGACTCGTGAGAGAGCTTCGGCTGCCAGCTAGGCCCAAAGGCTCCAACCTCCAGCATGAATTTGCCGGCAAGGGATGGGGTCCAGGAATAGTGATAGGTCCGTGATTGGCCTGCCTCGATCTTCTGACCGGTCGTGAATTGCTGATGCACCTTGACTCCGGAGCCGTTCTTCACCTCCATGTTGATCACGCTGGCGTGAGCCGTCCCTCCTTCATTCTTGACGTGGACGGTGATCGCAATGGGAGTTCCCACGGCGGTAGTCTGTCTTTGTGCCTCCGCTTTCATGGCCAATGAGGGAAGAGCCTCGGGCGTGGGTTGTTGCGTGGCGAGGCCCTGTGTCAACCATTCTCGCAGCTTGCGGGCAACGCCCCCCGTCTCGTTGTCATAGTTCGAGAGAATGACCACCGTGTAGCCGAGCTGGGGGTAGAATTCGAACTCGTTGGTGATCCCTTTCCAGCCGCCGCCATGCCCGATGATTTCGAACCCGTTGTAATGGTCGATCTGCGTTCCGTAGCCATACTCCGTCCGCCCGTTGGGTTGTTCGGTTACGCCGGACCAAAGCGTTTTGAGCGAAGCCGCCTTGATCAACTTATGATGGATGAGTGCCATGTGGAACCGGGTCAAGTCTTCGCCCGTGGAGTAGGCCATGGCCGCGGGGGAACCTTTGACTTCGAGATCGAAGATATTGTTGAGCCGCGTGCCGTTGGGCCCGTCTTTATAGCCATTGGCGAGGTTTTGAGGGTCGGAGTCGAGTTCGTAGAAGTCCGTATTGACCATGCCCGCGGGTTTGAAGATGTGGTCCCGCACATAGTCGAAGTAATTTTGACCGGAAGCTTTTTCGATAAGCGCACCAATCAGGATGAAGCCGGCGTTGCTGTAGTCGAACTGCTGACCCGGTGGGAACGACAAAGGATCGAGCTCGAACGGTTTGATCATCTCATTGATGGTGCGGGCGGTGTGAGTTTGGGGTTCTCGCTCCGCCAGAGCGCGGCCGCCGATCAGGCCCGAAGTGTGCGAGAGAAGATGATGTAAGGTGACTTTTTGAGCCACTTCTTTGTTGGGATAGTTCGGCAGGATTTTACCGACGGTGTCCTCGTAGGAAAACTTCTTTTGCTCCACAAGCTGCGCCACAGCCACGGCGGTAAACATCTTGGTGATCGACGCGAGATTGAACCGGGTGTCAATACGGTTGGGAATACTCCAGGTGCGATTGGCAATCCCGAACGCCGAGGCGTAGAACGGCACGCCATTCTTGGCGACGTAGACGACTCCTGAGAACTGGTCGGCAACGACCAGTTTGGTCATCAACCCGTCGAGCTTAGCCTGGATCTCGCGTTCGCTTAGTTTCTGCTGAGGTAACAGCTCCACGGGAATTTCGACATCTTGTATGCCGATTCCCTTGATTTTTGGAAGCCGATTAGAATTCTGCTCTTGATCAGAAGTGCTGCTTAGAAAAATCTGAATTTGCATCCAGGCCTCTGTGAATTGAGACTGGACAAGGGCCGTTATTTCCGTGGCCGATTGCGCCACGATTTTGCGAAGCACAAGTCCTCGGGATGATCGGTTCAAGGCAAGGTATCGTTGGGCGATAGGGTCGATGGGTAATTCCCGCTGAGGAGGCTTCTCAAAGTGTTCGGCCACATAGCGGCGGATCGTTTCGATTTCCCCGGAATTGATCGCCTCGAGGAGGGCCGCCAACTGCCTGGCCGCGAGGGTTGCGCTGGGTTTGCTTGATGAGTTTCGCGGGGATTCAACGGGCGTGGAACTGGGTTGTGCTTGACCTAGCAGGGCCGCGCAACCTGAGAAGAGAAGCATGATATGAATTGTGGTTCTCATGGTCATTCTCCCTACCCTCGGGGTCTTGATAAGCGGAGATTTCGCCAGGGCGCGCGGAGTCATCGGATCCACTCCTTCGAGGAAGGAGGGATGCGGTCGCGGGCAATGAATCTCGTGTGAAGGTTTCGCGGTATGCGAATGCGAAGTGTTGAAGGGGGCGTGGACGAACCTTGGCAGTTGTCCATGCCCTATGGCAACGCGGAACTCGGGGATTCGCTCGCGAAGAGGACTCTGCACGAACCTGGAGCGATTCCCAGGCGGGTTACCGACCGGCTCATCTCGAAGCAGGATCAGGGAAGAGAGCCGTCTGGAGCCGTGTCGGCAACCCGAGGGAAGCTGGTGTTAGAAACCGAGTCCCTGGCTGTCGCGAATCAACTGGTCCAGCCTGCGGGCGATGATCTCCTCACGGTTTTCCTGGCGGCGTTGCACGAGCTCTTTGAGCTTCTTGATCTGAGCTTCGAGCAGTTCGATTTCGTGATTGTGACGGGTCTGCCGCAGGTCGAATTGCTTGCTGAGAACCTCGCCGAGCTCGTTCTTGATCTCCTTGCGCTTGGAGTCGGAATCAGTGGCCTCGAGTTTGCGGATCAAGTCGTGGCTGCGAGACGTCAGTTGCACTTCGGCAGCCCCCTGCTGCCTGTTGAGGGGATCGAGGCCTCGTCCCTGGCCGGCGGGGTAGGTAGCGAGGTTCTCGGTCACGAAGTCAAAGTTGGCGTCGGATCGAAACACGCGAGCCGGTCGGACACTAAATGTGGGATCCGAGACCTCGAGCGGGGGCTTCGGGCTAGGAGCCTGGGCCGGGATATCCTGGGCAATCGCCGAAGCCACGCCGATGGCAATGGCCGTGACCGCGAAACCGTGGATGGCAAGCTTGGTCTTCATGATCATCTCCCTTTACGAGTGTTGACTATCGAGCCAGAGGCACTTGAACGAACATTGGAGGGACGGTTTGAGAGAATTTCGCGTTCCAGAGCTTCAGCGGCCTGAAGAAGAGCCTCCCCTTTCTGCAGGATCGGGTCGCCAAGGAGGCTGTTCTCCGGGGTGAGGATGTCATTCTGGATCGCATGGATGCGGCTTTGCATCTCGTTGGTGAGGCGCTGGAATTCCTGGGGGGTCAGGGAACCGACGTTAGGGCCTTTTGATGTTTCAGTGGGGCGCTCGGTCTTGGGAGTGTTGTCGTGACGGGCGAGCCGAGGCAATTTTCCCGACCGAACTCCCCAGATTCCGCCAAAGAGGAGTGCCATACTCAAGATGGGGACCACCATGGATATTGCTTGTTGCCTTGCCCTGTGGGATTTCTCCTTGGGAATCTCGAATTCGAGGTCATTTGGTAGCGGAGACACCAGTGGCTCCTGGGCGTGTGCGAGGCAACGGCTGAAAACATCCGCAACTTCTTCCGCGGACTGGAATCGCCACGCGGGATCTTTGGCAAGGAGGCGGCTGATAATCGTCTCCAACCATGCCGGAATCTCCGGATTCTGTTCCCGGAGCGGACGTGGGTTGTCTTCGCAAACGCGTTTGAGTACCGCCAAGGGGGACTCGGCGCGGAATGGCGGATGCCCCGCACACGCGGCGTAGAGCGTGCTTCCCAGGCTGAACAGGTCGGATCGAGAGTCTGCGCTCTCTCCTCGTGCCTGCTCGGGAGACATATAATAAGGTGTGCCGGCGATGATTCCGCTACGAGTCAGCGCCGCGTCGGCGGCCGCGCGGGCCAGGCCGAAATCGGTCAGACGTACCCGTTCGATGCCGTCCTCAAGCAAGATATTCGCGGGTTTGACGTCGCGGTGCACCAGCCCCTGAGCGTGAGCGGCGGCGAGCCCCGACGCCGTTTGCATTCCAATTCGTAGGATTTCCGGCAGGGAAAGCGGTCCCTGGCGATCGAGCCGTTCCTGGAGAGAACGGCCGGGAACGTATTCCATCACCAGGAAGGGAAGCCCCGACGACTCCACGACGGCGTAAACAGCCACCACATGCTCGTGGACGACCGCCGCCGCGGCTCTTGCCTCGCGAAGAAAGCGTCGGCGAGCGGCGGCCGACGTGGCGAGTGACGCCGACAGAACCTTGATCGCGACATTGCGGTGCAGGGCAGGGTCAAACGCCTTGAGGACGATGCCCATCCCTCCTCGCCCCAGCACCCCCTTGATCTCGTAGTTCCCGAGCCGGCCGAGTGAGTCGGGCCACTCGGACGGAGCCAGGAAATCGAGGGAGAGCGATAGTTCTTGAGAACCCTCCTCTTGCCCTTCCGAGTCGGGACCGAGGTACTGGCGAACCGAGGATAACCAATCGTCCTTGCCGACAAGCTGGTCGAGTTGGTTGCGGCACGACTCGCATTCCTCGAGATGCTGCTCGAGCGCCGTCATCGCGCTGGGGGGGAGTCGATCCTCGGCCAGAAGCCTGAGTCGATCGGCATCACAGGGGTTGGAAAGGTAACGCATCATCGACCTCATTTCGAGCTTCCGACGCAACCACACCGAGCGAGTCAATCTTGCGTTTCAGGCGGGAAAGGATGCGACTTCTGGCGACATAAAGGGCGCCGAGCGTGATCCCGAGCTCGGCCGCGACGTCCTTTGTGGGACGTTGCTCAACGACGGTTTGCCAGAAGGCCTGCCAGGTGGCGGGAGTGAACTCGTCGCGAACCTGGTCCGCCGCCCACTGAAACAGATGCCTGCGGTACTCCGCCTCGAAGACGGCGGTGGCCGAGGGATCATCGGCCGGCTGCTCCTGCAAAAGATCCTGGATGCTGGTCGAGCCGCTCCCACGCGGAAGGTTTTTCCCCCGCGATAGGATGTTGATCAGCAGGTTGCGCGTGATTTGAGAAAGCCAGGCGCGGAAGCTCCCTCGCGCCGGGTCCCAGTGGTCGATGGATCGAGCCAGCGCCTGGAAGACGTCTTGAACCAGGTCCTGAGCGTCTGCATCCTGGAGTCCCTTTCGACGAGCGAGGCGGTAAACCAAGGGCTCGTACAGAGCCACGAATTCGCTCCAGGCCGCCGTGTCGGACGGGTCGCGGAGCTTGACGATCAGCGAGAGCCGAGTATTCAGCGACTCGTCCATTAATCCTCCTCACACTCTGGCTATACACAGGGGAGGCGGAAACCTTACAGCGATTTTTTGGGAACCCAGTGGAAAGGACGTGATAGCCTCCCAACCATCATCCCCCATTATCACGGTTTCCGGCCCGCGGGCACACCGTCTCTCAGCTTTCGTGACGTAGGGATGGCAAAGCCGAGGGGGAAGGACCTACATCCCCCCGAATTCTCGGTTCCGCTCCGATCCCTGGCGTACCTGGCTCTGATCGTGAGCAGCTACGAGGCTGCCACCAAAAATGTCGGACTCGACGGCCTCGAATAAGGGGATCCGTCCAATCCGCGAGGTCATTCGCCATCACCCTTTGTGGAGGAATTTCTTCCCCAGCGGTGGAGGCGATTCGAATGCCTCATTTTCAGCTTCATTGCCCTGGAGGTTCCACCTTTAGTCGATGTAGAATAATCCACCTTTGATGGACAACTTGCACTGAAACGCGAGGCTGACCGCATGCTTTCCGGCGACAACGAGTTATCCGTCCTCATTCCCGTTTACAACGAAGAGAAGACGATAGCCGTCGTGGTCGAAAAGGTTCTTGCCCTCGGGGCCATGGTGAAGGAGGTCGTGGTCGTCGACGATGGTTCGGTCGACGGGACGGCAGCCGTTGTCGAGACTCTGGCCAACCAACATCCGCGGGTACGGTTTTTCCGCCTCGAGAAGAATCAGGGAAAGACCGCCGCGATTCGTCGTGCCTTGTCGGAGGCGACCGGCGAAGTGATCATCGTGCAGGACGCCGACCTCGAGTATGACCCTGCGGAGATTCCCGACGTCGTCGCTCCGATTTTTAGCGGCGATGCCGACGTGGTCTACGGCAGCAGGTTCCTTGTGCGTCGCGCCTCACGCGTGATTTATTTTTATCACTATCTGGCCAACATATCGTTGACATTCATGTGCAACATGTTGACCAACAGGAACATGAGCGACATTGAGACCGGCTACAAGGCGTTTCGCTCGGGGGTGATCCGCCCGCTCCGGTTGACGAGCAGCGGATTCGGCATGGAGATCGAGATCACGGCGATGGTCTGCAAGACGCGGGCCCGGACTTACGAAGTGCCCATCTCCTACTACGGCCGAAGCTATGAGGAAGGTAAGAAGATCGGTTTCAAGGACGGGGTGATGGCTGGTCTGTATGTTCTGTACTACAACCTGATCACGCCGTTTACCAGCGAAGGCCGCAAGTACGTTCGCGACGTGAATACCTACCTGCTGAACCGCTCTTCGTGATTCGCCCGATGGGCGAGCGCCTCTCGCAAGTCGGGCGAGAGGCGTCGTTCAGTTCCGTTCGCCCGCGCCGGTCTTCTCGAGCAGGGGTGAATGGCTGGGCTCGATGGCTCTGATGTGGGAGACGCGGTTTCTCCCTTGGTGTTTGGAGTGGTAGAGGGCACGGTCCGCCTGTTCGAGGAGCACCGCGAGTTCAGGCAAGCCCTCGTCCGTGGTGGCGACTCCAAAGCTCGCCGTGATGGCTCGAGCCGGCCAGTGAGACCCTTCGATCGTCGTTCGAAGGCGTTCCGCCAGAGCGATGGCCTCGTCGGCGCCCGTGGCCGGCATAAGGATCGCGAACTCCTCGCCGCCGTATCGTGCCACGGTGTCGTTTTCGCGAACATTGACGCGTAGCGTGCGTGAGACGGCCCGCAGTGCCTCGTCGCCGGCGGGGTGCCCGAACGTGTCGTTGTATTGTTTGAAGTGATCGACGTCGAGAATGATCAGCGAGAAGGGAACCCCCTCGCGATCAGGAGAGCTCTGGGCCGACTTCAGGTATTCCTCGAAACAGCGCCGGTTCTTCAGCCCGGTCAGCCCGTCGCGCGTCGCGAGCTCGGCAAGCTGCCGGTTCTTCTCCTCGAGCTCGTGCTGGAGCGAGAGGAACCGCTCGGCGATCCCCAGCCGGATGACCAGCTCTTCGAGGTCCGGTGGTTTGACCAGGTAGTCATTAGCGCCGGCCCTCAGCCCTTCGAGGCGATCGCGGCGGTCGTGCTTCGAGGTCAACAAGATCACATACGTATAAAGCGCGCGGGCTCCCTCGCGGATCCGGCGGCAGAGCTGGGGGCCATCGAGTCCCGGCATCACCCAGTCGGTGATCACGATGGGAATGCTCTGTTCTTTGACGATCTGCCAGGCCTCGTAGCCGTCCGAAGCGACGATGGGGTCATGCCCCAGTCGCTCGAGCGTGCGACGGAGGAACAGGGCAGTCGGGGCCTGGTCTTCGACGATTAGGATCCTCATACGCCTACCCGTTGAAGATTCTCGAGTGTTTCACGCAGTCGTTTCCATTCGGTACGGAGCTCGCCAATCGCTTTGGTTGCTTCCGTCACTTTTCCATTCGTTCCATGTTCTTCGATGGTGCGGCAAACCTCGGCCAGCGAGGTCGCCCGAATTGTGAGGCAGCTTCCCTTGAGGCCGTGGGCCTCAATGGCGACTCTTTCCAGGTTTCGCTCACCAAACGCTGACTCAAGCTTTTCGATCGAGTCAGGGATAAAGGTGAGAAACGAATCGACGATTTCACGAACCATGGCCTCGTCGCCGTCACATCGTTCGAGAAGATCGTCGAAGTCAAATACCTTCGTGGCGCCGTCGCCGTTTCGATCCTCTGGCAGTGTGACTTCTATCCTATCAGATGGCGCCGAAAAATCGGTCAATGCCGCGAAGATTTCCTGTTGCTTAACCGGCTTGGACACGTAGCCGTCCATCCCAGCCGCAAGGCATCGCAGTTTGTCTCCTTCCATGGCGTGGGCCGTGATCGCCAGGATCGGGATACGAGGGCGCCCCGTCTCCTTTTCCCGCAGGCGAATTCGGCGGGTGGCTTCCAAGCCGTCCAGGACGGGCATTTGAACGTCCATGAGGACGACGTCAAAGAGATTCTTTTCGAGCAACTCCACGGCTTCCTGACCGTTGTCGACCGTGGTGGGGATACAGCCCATTTGCTCGAGCATTCGGGAGGCGACCTTGCGGTTCACTGCGTGATCATCGGCCACCAACACCTGGAGATTGAGCCGAGTCGGCTCGGCGAGGCTCGGTTCGGGTTCCCTGACGAGCCCGCTGGTTCCATGCCTGCGCTCGATGGCATCAAGGAGCGCATTGAGAAGATGCGAGCGCCTGACCGGCTTGGTCAGCGTCGTCTCGTAGCGCAGCGACCCTTGGCCGGTCTCAAGGTCCGTACGCCCCGGGGAACGGACCAGAACGAGCGAAATGGTTCCCAGGTCGGGAATTCGGGATCTTGGGTCGGTGAACTGGTCGCTGAAACTCTTGGCGAGACTCTCGTCGAGCAGAATCAGGGTTGGCTGGGTCGCGGAATTCCTCTGGGCGAGCCTGGTAAGCAGTTTCGGGATGCTCTCGATTTCTTGGGTTTGGCATCCCCAGGAGATTAAATGCTCACGCAGAACGCGACGATTTGTGCCATTCTCGTCGACGATCCAGAGACGGAGGCCTTCGAGGCTCTTGGAGTCGGTATCGCCGGGGGAGCTTTCGGTCGATACGCTGGCTTTGGGAAGCGTTAGTTCGAGCCAGAACGTGCTTCCTTTGCCCGGCTCACTCTCCATGCCGACCTGTCCCCCCATAAGGTGGGCGAGCTGGCGGCAGATCGTCAATCCGAGGCCGGTACCCCCGTAGCGGCGGCCCGGACCGCCGTCGACCTGGGTGAATCCCTCGAAGATCGCCTCCTGCTGCTCTGGGGGGATGCCAATTCCGGTGTCGTGAATCAGGATTTGGAGAGTCGCCCCCTTCTCGTCGTCACTACAGACCTTGGCTTCGAGAGAAACCTCGCCAACTTCGGTGAATTTGACGGCGTTGCCCAGCAGGTTGGTCAAGACCTGCCGAAGGCGAACCGGATCTCCCAAGAGTCTTTCGGGAAAGCCGGGTGGAATCCGACAGTTCACCTGCAAGCCCTTCTGATGGGCTCGGGGGGCGAGGAGGTCGGCCACTTCTTCCATGATCGTTCGCAGGTTGAACTCGACCTGCTCGATGGCCATTTTGCCGGCGTCGATTTTGGAGAGATCAAGAATGTCGTTGATGATGATCAACAGGGCGTCGGCACTGTTGCGGATGGTGACCGCGTAGTCGCGCTGAACGCTGTCGAGCGGGGTTTCAAGAAGGAGCTCCGCCACTCCCAGAACCCCGTTCATCGGGGTTCGGATCTCATGACTCATGTTGGCCAGGAAGGCGGCTTTCGTTTCCACGGCGGCTTCGGCGGCGGCTTTGGCCTTGGCCATGGCCGCCTCGGTTTCTTTTCTCGACGTGATTTCCTCGATCACCCCCACGAAGTGGAGAGGCTCTCGCTTGCTGTCGCGGACCACCGAAACGCTCAAATGGATCCAGACAATGTGCCCCTTCTTGTGGAGATATCGCTTCTCGGATTCATACGAGTGAACGATCCCATCCAAGATTTGTGCGAGCTGTTCAATGTCCGCTTCGAGGTCGTCCGGATGAGTGATCGACTGAAAATCCGTGGCGAGTAACTCTTCCTCCGCGCGTCCCAAGATCTCGCAGAGAGAGCGATTGACCTGAAGGAATCTGCCGTCGGGGGCAAAAATGGTCATACCAACCACGGCCGCGTCGAATGCCCCTCGGAAACGCTCTTCGCTCTGCCTGAGCGACTCGTCCATGAGCTGGCGTCGCTCAATTTCACGCGCGAAGAGATAAAAAACCGTCGCAAGTATGGCAAGGCTTGTGAAGGTTCCCGCGAACACGACGGCCATCGCTCGTCGGGAGCTGATAGCCGCCGACTGAGAATGCTTGGCCGATGTTTGATATTCCGCGGTCTGCATATCGGTCACAATTTGGCGGATTTGCCGAGAGATCTGATCCCCCTGTCTCGACGGAGGAGCGGGAACGACCGGCACATTTTTTCGTTTTCGATCGATGGCTCCGTCGAGCATGGTGACTCGTTCTTGAAGGAGCTGTTCGACCTTGCTAATGCGATCTATCTGTGCGGGGTTCTTCTGGACGAGTCCGCGAAGTGAGGCAATCTCCGCCTTGATACTCAGAATCGCCCCGGCGTAAGTTTTCAGGACGGCTTCGTCGCCGCGCAGGGTATAGGTGCGAGCAGAAATAATCGCCTGATTCATGAAGTCATTGAATTGGCGAAGAGAACGGACGATATCGTGGGTCCGCTCGATCTTTTTGCGGTCGTCGGTGGAACGAGCAATCGCCGCATACAGGCCGATAGCGATCGCCCCGGTGATCAGCACCGACAAAGCGAACCACGTTCCCACCTTTCCGGCGAAGACGCTTTTCATGAATAAGTGATGACAGTTGGAAGGTCAACGATCGTAGGGCCTCAATCGTCGTCCCGAAGAGTCGCCTGGAATGCCTGTACGAAAGAGAGAGAGGATACTCGGTCCGAGGGGCTCTGCTCTCGGGTTGATTCTTACGCCAAGCTCAAGAGAAACTTAGGACGCGATTCCCGTCGTGTCGAGTGTGACCGGTGAAACCCGAACCAGATTGTCTATCTTGCTGGGATCTTATTATTAAGGAATTCGTGGACTCTTGCAATTTCAAGACGGAGATGCGTCCGATCAAAAATCGTTTGTGAGCAAAAGCTCGCTTACGGCGATCTTCATGCCTACTAAGGCGTTACGCTGGAGACCCTGCTTGCCGGGCATGTCGGATCCACGGTCCGCGTACCGGTTTCTCGATACCGCAAGCCTTGTGCGCAGATTGGTCGCATCCAAGAAAGAGCATCCCCAGAGTGGATTGAATGTCGACGTCGCTGTCCAAATATGGCTCAAAGAGGTGCGTCGGAAATTCATATCAGGTCTCCGACGGCCAGTACAAAGGCCGGAGAATGGTTGGATGTTTGCATTCATGGAGACGGTATGAGCGATTGGAAACCAAGGATGCGAAAGAGCGTCCAGCACGTCTCCGAGCAGCTTCGCGGCATTCGTCCTGGCACCCTGAGTGCGGGTTTCATCGAGACCTTTCGGGTTGCTGTACATGGCGACATGGTTCCGATTCAGCGTCTCGGGACGGTAAGCAGCCAGGGGGACCGGATCGTGATTACCCCCTTTGACAAAGCGAACGTCTCTTCAGTGGTCAGCGCGCTGACGGCAGCCAAACTCAATGCCTTTGCGTTGAATCCGACAGCCGCCTGTGTTGCCGTTCCCCCCATGAGCGGCGAGCAGCGGCAGGAGATCGTCCGCCACATCAAGAAGCTGGGGGAGGAAGCGAAGGTGGCGATACGATCGCTCCGCCAAGAAGCGCGCAAGGAAATCGCTGCGCGCGGTCGAGGCTCTCAGAAAGTGGTGCAAGAAGCAACGGATGCCGCCGTCGAGGAGGTTGAACGCCTCGTGAAAGCCAAGATCGCGGAAATCGAAAAATAGCGATGCTGAACGAGGCAACGCACTCTCTCATTCGGCGGAGCCGTGCCCCAGAGGATCATGCGGTCTGCCCTTCTTCAATGCGGAGGCTCGGCGGCTTGGATCTGGATGCTGACGGCCCGTTGCTGGCGCCAAATCTCGATTTTGACGAGGGTTCCTGGCTTTGCAGACGCCGCAAGCCGGATGAGATCGGCGACCGACCTGGTTGCCTGGCGGTCCCACTTGAGAATCACGTCTGATTTACCCAATCCCCCCAGGGCCGCGGGGCTCTCTTCAGGAACATCCACAAGCAAAATACCGACTTCTTCCGGGAGTCCGGTGGCTGAGACCTCCCCTGCGCCGGAGATATCCCGGATTTTTGCGCCCAGCCAGGTTGCTTCCCTGGCCGGCCGTCCCGCGCTGTCGACAGCAGCAACTTTTGAACTGGCCGAGGGCAAAACGGGGGTGCGTGCGATGGCCTTGAGGCGGGGAACCCTGACTCCGAAATCATTCATCGGAAAGTTCTGGAAACCGAGCTTGAGGGCTGGCGAGCCTGTGGCAACGCGGTAGTCGCCGCGTGACGCGTCGACGAACAGGGCGTCGCCTTCGACGGAGTGCTCATCGCGCCCGCTCTGTCGCTGAAGCCTGGCGGCGGGCCGAGCCGGGTTCAATCCCGCCTGATGTAGCAAGTTGAAGTCGCACGCTCGCCCCCAGGGTTTGGGAACCTCAATGGGCGCATACGCCGTAAAGACGATGTTGCGCTGAAAAACATCCTGGCTGTTGCGATACCAGACGTGAGGGTGGAACGAGTTGGCGACCATGATGTTATTTTCCACCAGGCGGTGAAACCCCTCTCGAAGCTTGATTCCCCCGTTGAGACATAGGTTGTTGGTGATTTGATAGTTCGTCGATCCGTCGTCGAGGTCGATGTCCCAGCCGTGATCGCAGCGCCAGCGGTTGTTGCGGAGAATCACCGGCTCGACGACGTCGAGGCGCGAAAGGTCGTTGTTTGCCTGGGTTGTCATCTCATTCAAGTCGGTCCCTTCGAGTCCCCAGTAGCGGTCGCGCCCCCAGGAGTTAAAGGAGCCATGGTCTCCGGTCTCCTTGACGGTGTCGAAGACATCGCACCCTTCGATGACGTGACCTCCCCAGGTTCCCTCGGAGATGTTGATCCCGGCTCGAGGTACGTCGTAGAGAGAGCAATGGCGAATGGTGATCCCTCGCGACATCGAGATTTGTACTGGCGACGATTGCTTCTCGACACGGCCGGAGCGCTCGATCAGGCAGTCTTCGACCAAGCAATCGGCCGGATAGTCATCGGACTTGGGTCCCGGCGTTCGGTCGATGTCGGCAAGCTTCTGTCGCTGGTTGTATTCGAAGAGGGGGCTCCGAACGGCTTTGGGATCTCCCACGAAGGCCACCCCGTTCGACCCCACGCGCGTGATCAAGCCGCCCCTGATCGTGATCCTGCGATTGTAGCCCGTCACGAAAACGCCGTTGCCTCCGAGTTGGTCGAGCGTGCCATCGATCAGCGAGCAATCCTCGGCGCCTCGAAAAACGACCGCTCCGCCGCGATAGGTGGTCCAGTCGCTTCGTAGCAGCGGTTCTCGGTTATCCATAAACGTTCGGGCCGCATGCCGAAAGCGGAAGCCGCGAAGTGTCACGAACTTGACGGGTTGCTGGCGCGTGCCTTGGAACTCGACGAGATGCCTGAGCCGCACGCCTTCAACCGTGGCTTTGCTCAGGTCGACGCCGACTGGAGGGTGAAGGTACAGCGTCTTCGCTTTAGGGTCGAGGAACCATTCCCCCGGCGCGTCCAGCTCTTCGAGGATCCCCTCAACAAATCGGATCTTGTCGTGCATGCCGAGCTGCCGATTGTTTTGCCATCCCCCTTCGTAGGTGACGTCGCCGTTTTTATCCTTGCCTGTGATGAGGTAGTGGTAATCGCCCCAGAGGTGCCGGTGCATCGCGTGGATGAAGCCTCCGCGCGGGTCGGACCATCGCCTGGCGCGATCGCGGCTGAACGCGTTGGCCGCTGATCCACCAAAGTACTGAGCGCTGGCGTCAAAATTGGGATAGCGAGCCATTGGCTGGCTCTCGCCGTTGATGAAGAGCTGGTCGATCGCCAGGCCGTCGGGCACCTTGCTCTTGAGGATCCCTTCGCGGTGCGGCTCCCAGTTGAGCGAGAGCGAGACTCCCCCGCTGAGGGTGGGTTCTTCGCCCGGAGCGGCCGCGTAGGTCACTGGGGCTTGCCGGCTCCCGGAGTCTTCGGCCGTGAAGGTGAGTGTCTCCGGCAAGAAGTAAGTTCCCCGATGAACGAGCACTGTGACCGGTCCCGCCTGGTTCCGCAGCGAGGCCCGAGCGAGCTTCTGAGCTGCGGCCAGGCTCGCTACGGGCCGATCGGCCGTGCCGGGATTCTCGTCGCGCCCCTTCGCGCTCACGTGGAACTCGGCCCCATGGGCCATCCCAACCAGGAACGTGAGAACCAGGGCCGAGACGATTTTTGCGCTTTCACCCATCGCGACTTTGCTCCCACCAAACGACGCCCTTGGGCCTTTTCCCCGAAGGTCTGCGAAGAGACTTCTCTTTCGAGGGACTCAGCATAGAGCAGGAAGGCCTCCGCAACGAGAGCCGACCCCCGGCCTGGCCCTGTTCCGAAAGGCGGTCCCGATTTGTTCGATATCCCAGTCACGGGTGAGTCCGACTCCGCTCCTCAACTCGAAGACAGTCGAGTGCTCCGATCTCTCAAGGCGATGATGTCGCGTTGCGGTGGAAGGCCGGCTAAAGAGCCTGCGAGAGAAAAAGGTCATGGGACTTCGGGAGTCGCCGCGTGAATTCTACGCGAGGTGAATGGTCATGCTTGAATCACTGCCGGCTCGGCTTTCCTCCGTCCCTTCCTGGAAAGTATCCAGACGAGCGCCGTCGCTGCCAGGAGGTGTACTGTCATTCCGGCGAAATCGATCATGAAGTGAACCCAAAAGCCGTTTGGATCGGGATCAGGTCCCACGGCCTGGTAGTAGGAGACTCGAATCACCCCCAACGCCAGTGCGGTCAGGAAGGCCATGGCGCCGAGCAGACTCACGAAGTGGCGGGCATATCGTTTCGATCGAAAATATTTGGGGACGAACACAAGGAAATTCAAATAGATGACGAGCGCGTAGGCAATGACAAGAGAACACGTCGTTACCAGGGCGAGAGCCAACGTGGGGTGAGCCTTTCGTGTGACAACGAACCAGAAGAGACCAATCGCGAGCCAGGCCGCGAGAGACCAGGAGAGTTTGCGAGACCATCGCATCGATTCCATCCTTCCGCGCGGTTTCTTTGCGGTTGAAGAGTTCATGGCATGGAATGCCGAGGCCCCTTCCTGGCCCTTCCGCCATCGATAGGAAAGATTCAAGCGTTCGTTGTATCCGTGAGAACGGTAGCGAATACGGTCGAGTTCAGCGAGGGAAATTCTGCGAACGTCCGTGAAATTCATGAAGAATCAGAAACTCTTAAGCACACTATACATCGAATCGATGTGGGATATGAACGTCTGTCGCTGCTCAAGAAGGGCAAGGTCGTTTCGGTGTCTTTCTCTCGGCGACTCTTCCTCCAAGAGACGCGTGCCTTGCGTTCTTGCGTTGTTCTTTTGGAAATGGGCGATCCTGCGGCTTGCGTAAAGTTGGGATTTCCGGGCGGTTGATTTTGACGTCTCTACGTTGATCGAGAGGGGTGGCGGAATGGGTTTGCGCGCTGTCGTCGAGTCGGGATTCTGGTTGCTCGCCAGAAAGATTGACGGTGTGCGCCGGCTTTGTAAGTGAGGATGGGAAGACCCCTCGGGGTGTGGCCATCTTCCTTGGAGAACTTGAAGAGATGAGGGGCAAGTCGTTACTTTGAGAACCAGAATTCCGCCCCTCGACCAGAGTCGACAGGATTTTGGCCGGGGTGGAGCCTGACGCACGTGATGAGAAGTACGAATTCAGATTCCTTGGAGGACGACCACGCCCATGTCACGACCTCGCGTTTACTTTGATATCGGGATCGACGGCAAGCCCGCCGGACGCATCGTCTTCGAATTGTTCAACGACGTGGTGCCCAAGACCGCCGAGAACTTCCGCGCGTTGTGCACCTCGGAGAAAGGTTTTGGCTACAAGGGTTCCAGCTTCCACCGCGTGATTCCCCAGTTCATGCTTCAGGGGGGGGATTTCACGAACCACAACGGCACCGGCGGGAAGTCGATCTACGGGAATAAGTTTCCCGACGAGAATTTCCAGCTCAAGCACGACAGGCCGTTCCTGCTGTCCATGGCCAATGCTGGTCCAAACACCAACGGATCGCAGTTCTTCATCACGACCGTGGTGACCAACTGGCTGGACGGTAAGCACGTCGTCTTCGGCGAAGTGACCGAAGGCTCAGACCTCGTCAAGAAGATCGAGGGCCTGGGTTCCAGCAGCGGCAGGACCTCGGCGAAGATCACGATCGATGAGAGCGGCGAGCTTTGATCCTAGGGCTCGCTCACAGGTGAATTCCGCCAATGTACGCGTGGCTTCACCTTGCGGGTGGACGTGACACGGAGATATCCCTCTCTATGGGGTGTCCCGGAGAAAAAAAGGGGCAGGGGCCGGACCAAAGCCGGCTCCTGGTCCCTTTGTTCGTTTCCTAGGGAGGAGCTCTAGCGGCCGAGACGGATCTCGGTTTGGACGCCTCGAAGATCCATCTCATACTCGATCTCGGTGATCGGCGGGCGGCTGTAGACCCACGAGAGAGGGTGAATCGCCGTCTCACCAATCCTCTTCAAGAGGGTTGGCCCGATCAAATGGTCGATGGAGTGGATCGTGTAGATGTCAACGGCTGTCACCTGATGCCAGTCGGCTCCGAGACCTCGCAGCCGATTCTCCATGAGATCCATGACAAATTCGGCCTTGGCCGCGATGCCCTCGGCGGATGTATCACCGCGCCGGACGATGCCTGGGGCCGACAGGATCCCTTCGGGCAACTCTCCCGCGCCCGCGACGACGAAAGTCGCGGGAAGTGAGACATCGCAGGGTCTGGAATAAGAGAATCCGTAGAGGACGGGTTCCTTGGGGGGCGCCGTCTCCGGCGCAACATTGGTTCGCGCCACGGGGTTCACGCCGTCGACGAACAGCCCCCACCCTTCCAGAATCTTGGCATACTCCGCGTTAAATTCCGCGAACCCTTCAAAGCTGAAGGGACGCGGTGAACGAAGCTCGATTCCGCAAAGAGCCCCCCCGGGCTGATGCTCCGAAGCGAGGTGGTTCGCGATGACCTCGAAGCCCTGTTTGTAGGGAACGGGCCGGTGCAGCGTGACGTGCGCAATCTCATGACCGGGAACAGACGCGACTCCACAGGAATAAGGAGCAATTCCGGGCAGGAACCGATAATTCCCGGTAGGATGATCGATCAAGGGCATGGCATTCTCTCGCAAACACGTCATCATTCCAATGGCAATGAACCAGACATCGGGGATTTTCCGCGACGTCACGGGAGATCTTACCAGCCCGGGATCTCTATCGCTCGCGTCTTGTCGGTCAAAGCGTTACTTGATGCCGATGACCATCGAGTCAGGGCCAAGCAGATGTTCCAAGCGGGTCTGCCGGAAGCCGGCCTCCCGGAGCCATTGAGAGCAGTCGGCCCCGGTGTAGTCGAAGCCGGCCGATGTTTCGATGAGCATATTCAAGCTCATGAGTAGTCCCAGTGTGTTTTGCCGGCGCTCGTCATCGATCAGCGCCTCGTACACAATCAGTACGCCATCCTCAGGCAACGCGTCGTAGGCCTTGGCGATGATCGCCTTCTTTTCGTCGAGCGACCAATCGTGAAGGATGTGCCCCATGACCAGGACGTCGGCGGAGGGAAGGGGATCGGTGAAGAAGCTGCCTGGATAAAATCGTAGGCGTTCCTGAAGACCGAAGGACGCTACATAGTCCTCGAAGACGGGACCTACGGCGGGCAGGTCGAAATTCCCTCCGGTCAAATGGGGATGTGTGAGGGCGATCTGCACGGGGAGCGCCCCCTGAGCTCCGCCGACATCCACGAACGTCCGATATTCCTTCCAGGGGAACTGCTGCGCGATCTGTTTTGCCGCGCCCAGGCTGATTCCTGTCATGCCTTGCAAGAAGAGCCGAAGCTTGGCGGGGTCTTGATAGAGCGTCTCGAACAGCCCGGTGTTGGGATTGGTCTTGGATTCGTTCTGCGGGAGCCCGGTTTTCAAGGCCTCCGTCAGGCTTCCCCAGAAGCCATAAAGACGGGTGTTGGCCATCTCGAGCATGCCCCCCATGTACGAGGGTTTCTTGCGGTCGAGAAAGAAATCCGTCTCCGGAGTGTTCGCGTATCGCCCCTCGTTTCGTTCCAGCATTCCGAGCGCAACGAGCGTGTCGAAGAAGTCTCGTGCCGAGCGGGGATGAACCCCCACGCGTTGACTCAATGTCTCCAGGTCCGCGGGACCATGGGCGAGCTCCGTGAAGACGTTGAGTTCGATGGCGCTGAGAAATGTCTTCGGTCCCCAGAAACCCAGGCCAAGTTGCAGAATGCGGTCGGGGGTGATCGTGTTCGACATAAGGACTCCCGAATCTGGGAAATGGAGAGACGATCCTCGTCTGCTCACAGAATCGAAGATCGCGAAAATGTATGCAATGTTAGTGATTAAAGAAGGAAAATATTGTGATCGCAATATTTGACTGCCACGTTCATGAAGCTTGCCGAACGAAACTCGCGTGTGCTTTTGTGATGAAGAGGAGCCGGCAAGGCGTACACGATCGTCGGGCGCAGTGCAGGCTCCCCTCCTGGTCATTCCTCGCGCTGTCTTATTTGCGGCGGCGCCTTGAGATCGCGTAAGCCGCTGAGCGGGTTTCCAGCAGAGGATCGTCGGAAGCCTCGATCCCATCGATGAGATGCAACGGGTCGTAGGCCAGGGCCCGCTGTGCCGCGTCGTTGTCGGCAACGGGCTTGGTGATGGTGAGGACCCCGAGTTCGACGGTGGGACGGCTATCGGGCCAAACGGCCGTGGCGTCGTCCGTGGGATCTCCTTCCGCCGCCAGTTGAACGAAGAGGCGGAACTTCGCGGGGCCTTTCGCGAGTCGTTCGGTCAGCTCCTGGATCAGGAAGTTGGGGGGCTGCTTCGCGGCGTCTTCCTTGGTGAGGAGCTTTACTTCCGCCTCGGGGCGAAACTGGTATCGCCCAAAGCGCGACTTGCCATCGCGGTTCGTGAACTGGAAGGCATTGACCCCGAAGTAAGACTGGGTCACGAAACTCGCGGGAGTCGGCTTCGGGGTGGTCATGACCTTCGCCGCTTTGGGATGCGTGCTAAGGAATTTCTCAAGGGGTGTTGGTTTGGGAGCATTGGGGCCGCTCTCCGAAACGGCCTGCAACAGCCCCAGAAATTCCTCGCCGGTCGACACGGCGAAGCCGTTGAAGGCATTGGAGACAATGTCAGTGCGGCCTTCACCGACATGGAATCTCACCGCAAATCCGTGGGGGCTTGCCCCCGGCGCACCGTCGGGAATTTCCGGAAGTCCCGTGCTGTCGGAGAACCGAATCGTTACGCGCGAGGGTTTACCTTGGAGGTGGGGAGCACGGGAGAGGGTGGCGGCACTCGGAGCCGGGGTGAATTCCCCCTCGCAGACAATTCCCTTGGCGTGGGCGGACCGGAACCCGGGATGTTTGCCAAAAATCTTGTTCATCGTGTCGATGATCTGCTCAGGGATCGACTTTTCGGGCTCCGCGCCCCAAGCTATCCCGCCACCCAGGAATGTGGCAGCCCCGATCGATTGAAGGATCGCTCTTCGGCTGTAATGCTCGAGTTTTCGGGACATCGCGATGCCTCCGTTCTTGAATGGTGAAGAGAATCAAGCGGAAATGGATCTTCGCCGGGTCAGGATCGAGCAGGAATTCTCTCGAATTCGTGCTGCGCATACCAGGGCTTGACCCAGCAGGGATCGAGTCGTCCTAAACAACGGAAAATGCCGGCGCATGACGACTCTCGTCGCTCTCGAAAGGCTCGACCTCACGGCAGGCTGAATATTCTTGGCTGGAATTTCCGGGACTATGTGGAGACTCGCTTGCCTGAGCGAAGATTGCCATGAAGGCTTGCCTTCTTGATAGGCAAGCGAGATCCGTCACGGTCTCGAAGGACGCCCTTTTCCAGTGTCGTACACACGATTTCAAGACGAGATAACAGCATTCTGTGAAAACATGTCAATTGGTATGGGGCCAGGACGGAGCCGCGAGTGATCCAGAAAGGCCTTTATGATAAGTGGTCGACGGGACCACAGAACGCAAAAGACGGGGAGAGGCGGCAAGGAGCCGTTCCGAAACGGTGGAGACGGCGGATCTGGGTTTGGGAGGGGGCGCGGCATTGGGGATGAGCAGCCCACCGAGAGTGAAAAGAGCGGCGGCAAGGAGGATGGCGGCTGGGAGAGTCGTCACCCAGACCAGACCGATTTTGCGGACCGTTTCTCCTTGAAGCCCGGAGTGGTTCGCCCACATCGTGCCCGCAACGCCGGAGGATAGCACGTGCGTCGTGCTGACCGGCATGTGGGCGACGTCGGCCAGGCCGATCGTAAGGGCGGCCACCATCTCTGCCGCGGCTCCCTGCGCGTAGGTGAGGTGGGTCTTGCCGATCTTCTCCGCGACAGTCACGACGATGCGTTTGTAGCCGATGGTCGTTCCAATCCCCAACGCCAGTGCAACACCGAACATGACCCACACTGGCACGTACTCGATGGACTCGGCGAACTGCTCACGATGGGGAGCCATCGCTCTGTAAACGGAGGGGGATAGCCCAGCCTGTCCCAGGTCCTTGCGGAACCGAAAGATCGCCTGCCGGATGCCCCAGCGCTCCGACGGCTTGATCTCGGCGAAACTCTTCTTGCCCTGGAGCGAGCCGATGATAGCGTCGAGCTGGGCGAGAATATCGGTCGTGCTCGGCCGGGGTTTCTCTTTCGCCACGACCTCACGAATCGCAATAGCGGCCTCGCGCACGTCTTGTGCCCGGTTCGGATGGCTGAGGTCGAGGGCGTAGTACGTCGGCAGGAAGCCAATCAGCACGAGCAAAATCAATCCCATGCCCTTCTGGCCGTCGTTGGAACCGTGCGCAATGCTAACTCCGCCGCAGGTCGCCAAAAGAATCCAGCGCACCCAGCGCGGGGGATTATCCCCCTCTCCCGGGGGATGGTAAAGGTTCGGTTCTCGCAGGAACCGTTTCATCGTCAGAAGCAACAGGGCTGCGGCGAGGAAACCCAGAAGAGGGGAAATCAGTAGCGAAAGACCGACTTCCACGGCCTTGGTCCAGTTGACCCCCGAGATGTTCCCTCGTGTGATCAGGCTGTTGGCGAGCCCGACACCAAGAATGGAGCCGATCAACGTGTGCGAGCTCGAAACCGGCAGGCCGTACCACCACGTCGCCAGGTTCCACGTCAGCCCCGCCAGGAGGAGCGAAAGCACCATCACGATGGCGCGAACCGACGCGCTATCGATCAACAATTCGACGGGAAGCAGGTTCACAATGCCGAAAGCGACGGCTGTTCCCCCCAGGAGCACCCCCAGGAAGTTGCAGAACCCGGAGTAGAAAACCGCGGGCGTCGCCTTGAGCGTGCGGGTATAGATGACGGTGGTCACAGCATTCGCTGTATCGTGAAACCCGTTGACGAACTCAAACCCAAAGGCCACCACGAGGGCCAAGATCAGGAAGATCAGATGCTGAGTGGGGAGTTGGTTCAACGCTTCCCAGAGAGACGTGCTCACTGCGAGATCTCCATGCGGGGGATCAGTTGGAGAGAAACTGTCAGGAGAAGTCCCTGTCGATCGTCCTGAAAACCGAACGGGGTCAGCGCAGAAGACGGATCCGCTCTCGCCCCGTCGATCGGTAGCCTCTGGCTCTGACTCTGGTCGCCCAAAGTTCAGTGGCCTCATTTAAATCGATGGGACGATTCCAGGGAAGCCGCCAACGGTCGTCGCACGTTTGTGAAACTCGCGCGGTGGGCCGAACAGTCGCTCTCGCAGATGAGGGTTATCACCCGGAAAGTCGTCTCGTGGGGAAGTCGATCATAAGGGGATTTAATGACGTTTTTGTGGCGATCGCTTCCTGCTCATTGGGAAGGCCAGGATTTTCGTGAGAGGCAATATCTCGGTTGTGAGCCTGGAATTGTTTTTTTGAAAATAATTGAGTAAATATTTTTGTAGAATTAATATAATCATGAATCAATGGAAATTTTAGGCGTGGCGAAAAGCCGTGAAGTGGAAAAGTGATGACATTAATATGTATAAAGAGATAGGATGGCAAATGATGCTTTGCAAGAAACTCTCTTGATGAATGCCTTCGCGGTATCCCTCCCGTGGGGAAGAGATCGCGCGTTTTGCCCAAGCCAATAATGCGGCGCAGGGCATCCCGCGATTTTCAAAAGTGCGCCGAGTTCCCAGGGCGTCAACGGCTTTTCTTTTCTGCGGCCCTTCGATACGTTTCAAGCCGTTCTCTCCATGGGGGAACGTCACCTTCGGCGAGACCCAAAGCTCTCTCCTCCAGTTGGGCAGCGCGCCCGGGATCGCCTGAAGCAAAGGAGACCCTTGCGAGCGTATCGAGTATTCGTCCGCTCTGGCCTTTGCTCAGGTCGTTCGCGCGCTCGGCGGCCTGCAACGCAAGCCTCAGCACGTTCGGGGAAGGTTTGGTCTTTCTCTCAGACGCCACGATCATGAGGGCGAGGTAGTTCAGCGCGTCGTAGCTTTCCTTCCAGACCGAATTCATCAGCTTGGAGCCGTACGCGATCAGGGCATCGTCATCCTCGGAGTTCACGAACACCGCGACCTTCATCAGCGCGAACCGATGCTCTTGCTCCGGCGTGGCGTTGATCGCTTTGTCCAGATCGGCGATCGCTTCTCGGTATTTATGCTGTTGGATCAGGAGACCGACTTTTTCGAAGAGGGCTTTTGTCCGGGCCTCGGCCGCTTGTTTCTCTCGTTGCTCGTTCGCCGCAGCCTCAAAGGTCCACTCCCGTGCCACCACCTTGGCTAGCGGTCTGTCCAAATCGACCGGGTGGCCAATCCAGGCGATTTTACCCTCCTTGACGATGAACGCCGTAGGAAGTCCATTCTCGCCGGCGGCCGTGAGCCATGTCTCCGTCATCCTCCCATGCTCGCCGTTCTCCGAGTCCTTCGGAACGTTGTCGAGCGCGACGCGGTATTCCATCTTCTCGCCCATCTTCTTGACGAAGGGCTCGACCTTCTTCTGATCCTGTTCCTGAACACTCACGCCAATAAATGTCACGTCGTTCTTGTACTTCTTTTGAAGTTCCGTCAGGTGCGGTATGCACTGGCGGCAAGGCTCACACCAGGTGGCCCAAAATTCGACGACGTAAATCTTGCTAGGCTCAAGCTGATCGACCTTTTCTCCCTTAACCCAGCGCGAGACGTCTAATCTGGGCGCGGGAGTACCCACCGTTAGCGTGTCGGTGTTAGCGGCGGCCTCGACCAGACCGATCTGGATGAGCAATGCGAGGCAGGTGGCTCTCAGAGGGAATCGCATGGATTGCTCCTATGCTCACGAATTGCAGCTTGCCTCAAGGTTGAGCGCATGATGGAAAGAAACGGTCATTCTGCTTTCCCGTGCTGCCGAGGTCCTGAGACTTGTGTCTCGGAAACCCACCCTCCGACCCGTCCCTTATAACACGCTCGTTGGGTTGTCTACTACAAGTGTCTGTTTCGAGGGGCGTTTTGTGCGGAGGCCGTTTGCCCCGAGATGTTTTACGGAAGAATCCGCTCACCTCTTTTGGCCACGCCCTGGCCTCTGAGTTGTAAAGAGGGAGGATTGTCTGAAGAGCGACGTGAGGGATTGCCGACACTCGGATGATGCGGGCGATTCTTCGGGCCGTCATGGCCGAATCGCCTCCCCTCATTGACACGGAGGAGACCAACGGATGAGCAACGGAACGGATGCCGCGTCGATCGACCTGATTCGCTGGACGTTTTCCGTCAACCCGGAGCAACGGGAGCCGATCGAGACTTACTTGGCTGACCTGGGGCTCGACGTCGTCGTGCAGGATGATGCTCGTTTCGTGGTGAGCTGGGAAGAGCCCGATCGCGAGATCGACGAGGTGATCGAGACGATCTGGGAACTCAATGGCGAGACCTTTGAGGTCACCCAGGAAGAGTTCCATCGCCTCGCGCTGCATACCTTGCATGACGAGGAAGGGGCGGCTCAGGAAGCGGCCTGACCGTTTGCCGCGCGACGCTCCCAACGCGAAATGGGGCAGGTCCTCCGGCGAGGACCTGCCCCATTTCTTTTGCGTTCGCTTTTGAAGATCGCGATTAGGCAATGCTTGCGGCCAGGTCGTCTGCCAGACGCTCGAGAACTTCGCGGGTCATCTGGCACGAGGCTGGCCGGCGCCGGCGAGTGGCTTCGTCGAAGGCCACTCGCGAGAGCCGCAAGGCGCCGTGGCTATTGAGACGGAGTTCGTAATAGCTTCGCTGATCCCCTCGAGCCGTGGGGGCGTGGCTTCTAAGTTCGACGTCTCCACTGACGGGGTCGTGCTCCAAAACGACGAGCGGCTCCATCAGGTAGGTGACTCGCGAGGCGATTCGGTCTCCGACCTCGCGCACCTTGACGGGAGACCAGCTCACGTCAGCCGTGGAGGCGAAGTCGAGCGTGTCGAAGGCAAGCCCCACGGGACCCGACGCGGTCAGATGCAATGTGAGGCGATGCGAGCCGCCGTCGATCGTGAGGTCGCTCGGCAGCGAGCTGTGGTCCGGTCCGCCATCAAGCGCGGCGGCGATCTTTTGATTCAGGTTCATGCGACGTTCCTCCCAGCGGCCGGATCGTGTGATCCGTACCGTCAAATGACAGAAGGGTAGGCCGCCCATCGACGATGGTCTCGATATGGACCGGACGCGTCCAGAGGCGGTTGAGATGACGTAGCGTGTCCTGGGCATGGTCGAGTTTCAGGTCGATCCCGAAATGCTCGTGTGCCAGGTACAGCTCGCCCCGGTTGCGATAATTGCCTTCCTTGACCCGAATGATCGGCTGCCCAAAATTGGTCAGCCCAAAGAGTAGACGTTCTTTGATTTTTTTGAATTCGCGGCTTTCGATTTCGTAATTTTCGTTCTGGTCGTTGTGCTTGAAGCTGAAGAGCTGGTAGCGGCGGCAGAAATCGACCGTCAAAAACGTGTCGACGAACGTCACGTCGTTGTGGATCCGCCGCACCTCGAAGATCTTTTGGCGTCCCAGGCCCAGTTGCTTGTCCCAGCGTTGGCGTTCTTCGTAGTCGTCGCAATCTTCATATTCGGGTCCGAACTGTCCTTTGTTCCAGCGTTCTTCGATGTCGCGGAACAGTTCGATTCCGAGTTTGTAAGGGTTGAGCCTTCCGGGTTGCGTAGCCATCGTGCCCGAGTGGTGGTCGGCGTAGTCGACCAGTTCCGAGGGATTCAAGGTCCTGGTGGTCATGATGGTCGAGTGCCAGTAAGACGCCCAACCCTCGTTCATGATCTTGGTCTGTCCTTGCGGGGTGAAGTAGTAGGCCTCTTCACGGACGACGCTAAGGACGTCTCGCTGCCACGCATTCAAGGGGGCGTGCTCGAGCAAGAAGAGCAGGACGTCCCGCTCGGGCTGCTCCGGGAACTGTTGTGACTTTTGTCGTTCGGCTTCCTTCAGGCGGGCCTGTTCCTTGAGGACTTCCCGAGGATTCACGAACGAATCCATGTAGTCCTTGCTCTGGAACTTGGATGTGGGAGCCTCGCTCTCCTTGTCTTCGGCGAAGTCGTAGCGGTTGACTCCCTCGCGCCGCTTGATGAAGGGAGAGTGCATGTCGATCAGGTTTTCAAGCGACAGGCAGCTATCGATAAAGCTCTCGACAACATCCTCGCCGTACCGCTCCATGTGTGAGCGGATCTTGTTGCCGTGATTGGCAGTCTCGTCCATCATCTTGCGGTTTGTTTGGCTGAACCAAACGTTATTTTTGAAGAAGTCGTTGTGCCCATACACGTGGGCCATGACGAGCTTCTGGTCGACCCATTGATTGCAGCGCAGCAGGTAGGCGTAGCAAGGATCGTTGTTGATCACCATCTCGTAGATCTTCTGGAGCCCGTAGCGATAGCCCTTGGAGAGCTGCTGGTACTCCATGCCGAACCGCCAATGGGGGTAGCGGGTGGGAAACCCGCCGAGCGCGGCGATTTCGGAGAGCTCGTCGTAGTCGAGAACTTCGAAGATGGTGTCATAGAAGTCGAGCCCGAAGTCGCGGGCGTGCTGCTCGGTTTCGGCCTGGAGGGCGCGGAGGTCATCGGGCAGGTCGTGCTCGTTGCTCATGATCGACATCGTGCGGTTGCCTCCGGTCTTGACCTGTCGAACCTGGCTCCGCGAGTCTCATCGCGGAGAAAATCAGGCTTGAGAGAAAAGTTTGCGGACCTCGTGTTCGAGCATGTGGTGGCTGACGATCCACGGTTTCTCAGTAATTTCGATTTCGAGCTCGGCGGTCTTATCGAGTGCCTTGTAGCTACCTGCAAAGGATCCGATCGGTGTCTTTCCCCGGAACATCCCCTTTTCCGGTGTACCCTCGAAAGTGCCATGCGGAGCGAGCAGCGTCGTGGCTTTCGTAAAGAGCGCAAGCCGATGGGCACTGTCGACCGGATAAGGGACACGGAACAAGGCCATACCGTTCGTCTCGCTCCAAGTTGTGAAGTAACTTACGCGTCCTTGGATTACACAAACGTCAAGGCGCGAAGAACTCCAGATAGCCACGATCCTGCCAACCAGAGTCTAGCCAGGCCGCATGGGCTGAACTTTGCCCTCTTCCATGAGTCCTCCACATTGGGAACAGGTCCGGTCGGTCTTCATCAACGGCGGCTTTTCCCTGGCAGGCAACCTGTTTAGCGTCCCCGGCCAAGGAACTCCTTGATTGACTCGTAGATACCGTCTTTATTACGAATCTCCGAGAGAGCCAGGTTCGGAAGTTCGTCGAAGGCCTCTTCGAGCTCGCGATAAAATTCTCCGGAGCCGTACGGGCTTTCAACCTGTCCATAGCCGAAGAGGTTGCACTTGGGCAGGATCTGGTCGCGCAAGAGCGAGATGCACTGGCGGTTGTCTTCGCCCCAGTTGTCTCCGTCGGAGAAATGCAGGACGTAGATATTCCAATCGATCGGAGGATGGTCGGCGTCGATGATCTTGTTCGCCAGGTTGTAGGCCGAGCTGATCCGCGTGCCGCCGCTCTCTCGGGTGTGGTAGAAGGTGTGCTGATCCACCTCCTTGGCGACGGCGTCGTGAATGATATACCGCGTGGTGACGCCGTCGTACTGGCTCTTGAGCCAGGTGTCGATCCAGAACGCCTCGATGCGAACGATCTCCTTCTGGTCGTCGGTCATCGATCCCGAGACGTCCATGAGATAGAGCACGACAGCATTCGAGTGCGGCAACGAGACCGGGTTCCACGACCGGTAGAGCTTGTCTTCCCGGACCGGAATGACCATGGGGTCGCTAGGGTTGTACGTATTCGAGGCGATCTGCCGCTTGAGCGCTTTTTTGTAGGTGCGCTTGAAGTGGCGAAGGCTCTCGGGGCCCGCCTGGCGGATCCCTGTGTACTTGTCTTTCTCTTCGATGATGTTGGCTCGTCCCTTGGGTTGGATCCGCGGTAGCGCGAGTCCTTCACCCAGGATCTGTGCCAGCTCATTGAGGGTCAGCTCAACTTCGAGAATATGATGGCCGGGGGAATCACCCGCCGAGCCGGCGGACTCTCCCTCTCCGGAGCGCCCTATCGGCGTGCCGACGTCGCCGGGCCCTTGGCCGACTCCTCCACTATTCTTGGTCCCGTAGCGAAACTCGGGGATCTCGATCTGAGGCAGGGGGATCGAGACGAGCTCGCCCCCTGTTTTCCCGATCATCTCGCCATGGGTGATGTATTTGCGCAGATCGGTTTTGATCTTACCGCGTACGATCTGCTTAAACCGGTTTGCATCGCGTTCGATTTTTCGCACCACGGCCCTGGAACCCTCGCCGTTGGGGACAGCCGGCTCGTGTCACTCTCGCGAGGCCACGCGCCGACCTACACGCTGCCTGTCCGCCTCCGTCGGCCAGACCCGGCACGAATTCTGTCCCTTTCCGACAGGCGCAGCCCATGACGCCCGCGGCCCGGAGGGTCCGACCGCAATTCACATGGTAAAGATCAATGGATCAAACGAAAGACGCGAAAAAAAGCGCTTGGAAGAGACCCACGGGTAGGTGTAATGCTCGGTGCGAAGGGGACAGCCGGGCCAGCACTGTTCCACTACAAACGACCCGCCTTGCCTCACGCAAATTTTATACCGAGGCAAGGTAAAGATCTATGGGTGTTTTGAGAGATCGACGTTAACTGTGGCAAGCAAACAAGTTCGGGGCTCGCCCTTTTTTCGGGCGAGTCCCCTTGTTGTTCAATGGCTGCCGCGTTTGACGTCTCCACGAGCATAGATACTGGCGACGTAATTGAGCACGTCGGTCGCGGAATCTTCGTCGTAGCCGTAGTTGCGAATCAGGCGGCCTTTGACGATATCGATCTTCTCCTGGGTGTCTTTGTCGACCACACTCGTCACGAGACTGGTCAGTTTGATCGTATCCTTCTGATCCTGGAAGAGCTTGAGTTCCAGGGCCTTCTGGAGCCGTTCGTTGGTCTTGTAGTCGAACTTCTTGCCGTCGAGGGCCAGAGCTCCGATGTAGTTCATGATCTCGCGGCGGAAGTCATCTTTGCGGCTCTCGGGGATGTCGATCTTCTCCTCGATGGAGCGCATCAAGCGTTCGTCAGGTTCTTCGGTCTGGCCGGTGTACTTGTTTTTGACTTTCTCGCGCTGAGTGTAGGCTTTGACGTTGTCGATGTAGTTGCCGCAGAGCCGAGCGAGCGAATCTTCGTCGGCCGCGATAGCGCGTTGGACCTCGTTTTTCACGATATCCTCGTATTCTTCCTTCACGACCGAAAGCAAGTGTTTGTAATGCTTTCGGATCTCATCGCTGTTGATCAGCGAGTGGTGCTTGAGCCCGGCTTCGAGCTCGTTGAGCACCATGAAGGGATTGACCGACCGTTCATCGGCATGGGCCACGAGGGCGTTGGAAATCTTGTCCTGCACGTAGCGCGGGCTGATGCCGTGCATCCCTTCGCGCTCAGACTCCTCACGGAGCTCCTTGATGTTGTCTTCGGTGAAGCCGGGAAGCGTCTTGCCGTTGTACAGCTTGAGCTTCTGAAGCAACGTCAGCCCGGCGTTCTTGGGCTCTTCGAGCCGCGTGAGGATGGCCCACATCGCGGCGACTTCGAGCGTGTGCGGAGCGATCGTCTTGCCCCGGACTTTCCGGCTGTTGTAATCCTTTTTATAAATCTGAATCTCGTCGGCAAGCCGCGTCACGTAGGGAACGTCGATCTTGACCGTGCGGTCCCGCAGTGCCTCCATGAACTCGTTCGACTGCAACTTCTTATATTCAGGCTCGTTCGTGTGACCGAGGATCACCTCATCGATGTCGGTCTGGGCGAACTTCTTGGGCTTGATCTTGTGTTCCTGGCTGGCGCCGAGGAGATCGTAGAGGAAAGCGACGTCGAGCTTGAGGACTTCGATGAATTCAATGATGCCGCGATTGGCGATGTTGAACTCGCCATCGAAATTGAAGGCGCGTGGGTCGCTTTCGGTACCATACTCGGCGATTTTCCGGTAATTGATGTCCCCGGTGAGTTCCGTGGCGTCCTGATTCTTCTCGTCTTTGGGCTGGAACGTGCCTACGCCGACGCGATCTTGCTCAGAGAGTACGAGCCGTCGCACGCGGATATCCTGGAGCACCTTGGACCAGTCGCCGTCGTACCGCTCGAGCCGTTCGTTGAACATCTGGCGGCAGTAGGGGCAAAGGTCTCCGTCGATGGTGATATGGAAGTCATGCTTCTCAGCATCGACGTTGAGCTGTTCGAGCGCCGCGGCGCGGAACTCGGTGGGAATCAGGTGGAGCGGTTCCTCGTGCATCGGGCAGTCGGTGAACGTCTCGCCGCCGTCGAGCGTTTCTTCCCTCCAGCCGTAGGTAAAGAGCGCACCTTCATCGGTCTTGGAGTAGTGCTCCAGGCCTTTCTTGAGAAGCCGCGCGATGGTGCTTTTGGAGCTGCCGACGGGTCCGTGGAGGAGCAAGACGCGGCGTTCCGTGCCGTAGCGGTGCGCCGCGCTTTTGAGGACGTTTACCAGGTTCATCAAGGTTCGATCGAGTCCGAAGATCGCGTCTTGGCCGCCGAACTCGGGATCGTCGAAGAACTTGTAACGGAGGAGCTTCTCTTTGTTGACGAAGATTTCCTCGGTTCCGCACCCGAGGATCATGTCATAGACACGCTGGTAAGCAGTACGAGTGACCTTGGGGGTCTCGCGAACGATATCAAGATATTCTGCGAAGCTGCCGTGCCAGTGCTTCTTTTGGTAATCCGCCAGGTTCTGGCGGTTTGCAATCAATGCGATCAGATCCGTTCCTGTGGACATGAGCTGTTTCCCTCCTGAAGCTGGATCCGTCGAGCGGTGCGCGTCACGGTGGGGAAATGCCGAACCAGAGGCGGTGGCTTCGGCGACACCGTTCGCGCGCGCGGCTGGGAGTCCTCGAAAACGAGGCTAGTCCGAATTGTCAACGCGTCGTCGTTGGGGGAAAACGGAGTCGAGAATCGCCTTCGGGTCGTCGCTAGAGGAACCCGAGGGAACGGGCGATGGGCCTCCGGGGCGGGTGCCGGCGCTCGTCAGTCGGCAGACGCCAGGACATCCCATTCATTACAACCCTGATTCTCTCTTTCTGTCAAGCGAAGCAGACTCCCCGATCTCGTTCGTTGAAAGGCTCAGCGAACGCGCAGACACGCGCTTGCGCCGGCCCCGAGATTCTCTGGACGCGGCGTGGTGTTTGAGGGTTCGAGGCTCGATCCATTTCCCGCACGAATGAGGCGTTGAGGACTGAGTCAACTCGTGCTCGGCTCAGGCTCGGAGGCGGGAGTTGCCACGGGCAGCGAGCGCTCTCCCAACTCAACGAAACCGGCAAGACAGAATAAGCCGATGGGAAGCGTCGCATAGTGGGAGTAGCTGTCGGCGGCCGCCAGCACCCATGTCTGCGTCGGCATCGATAAGAGGAGCAGATAGGCCAGGCTCGAAAGGAACCCGGCTGCCAGGCCCGACCAGGCGAGCAGGGCGGTGAGGCGGCCTCCTTCCTGGGCCAGGAGCCGCAAGTATCCTTGGATCGCTCCGCGCCACGAGCCTCGGCTCCACGCCACCGAGCCGGCGAGACCGGCCGTGATCAGCGCGACGCCCTGAAGATCGGCCAATCCCCAGCTCAGTTGCCACCGGGTATACCGTCCCAGCGCGGTTGTCCCGGCGGACGTAGGAGCAGACAACCAGACCAGGAGAACCGATGTCGCGATATAGCGCGCGGGGACCGCGGCGAAACAGGCGAGCATCGATCCTGGCAGCAGGCTCACACTCTGCTGCGGGTCAAAAGTCTCTTCACCGCGATCACCGAGGCCCGCATTGCGGAGCTCGACCAGCAGCCAGGAAAGCAAGGTCGCATCAACTGCGAGCATCAATGCGGGAACGATCACGATTTCAAGCATCATGCATCCGCCGATGGGGAGGTCCCCCAGGCCGGTTGCCAGACAGGCAAGGCGATACAACAGGTAAAGTGCCCCTGCGCCGCACGCTGCGTAATTGAAGGGAGAAAGCCGATGGCGAGCGAGGTGGGGAGGGACATAGGGGTCGCTCCAGCGATCGGCCACGGCTCGAAAGAGCACGATTGTCGCGATCAGAAGCAAGGGAAGGTTATCGCCCAGCGAAAAGACGTCGCGATAGGGGATCAGGGTGGTGAAAACACCTTGCTCGGCGGCAAGCTCGCGCAGACTGCGAGATTTCATCAATAGGACCAGGTCGTCTCGCCCCTGCGAAGCGCTGAACGTCCGCATCTGGCTGGCCGTCCATGCGAGAACCGTGCCGCCGATCGTCGCTGCAAGGACGCGCGTGCTCACCAATAACCTGCGCCAGATCGCCGAGAAGAAACGGAACTGGCTGGGAAAATCCACCAACTGGCGAAACGTTTGGAGTGGGCCTTGCATGATCGAAGCGAGGATCACGAGCCCGAAGATTCCCAGGAGCCAGGACCAGAGTCCATAGCGACTGGGAACGGCTTCCGGGGATGAGAGCGTGAGGCTCGAACACCAACGTCGAAGAGCCAAAAGAGCCGGAGAATTGACGCTCGTCCCCGCCGCCTGAGCCCAGATGGCGGGCATTTTGGTCAGCCCGAACAACGGCACACCCCCGGTTCCTCATCGCGATGATTTGGGATCCACCCCCACGACGTGATCCATCCCGGCGATGATTGTACTGCCCCGAGATTCGGTAAACCAGCAGTGTCGCTAACATTTGTCAGAGACTCGGCCATATCCAAATTCGAGGTGCTGTCGAAAATGAGGTACACTTCGATGCAGAGACATCTTGAGCTCGCGTGATGGGCCTATGGTCATTTCATGTTAACGGAAGTACATCCGTAAATCGTTGATAGATTTGCGGCCATGTCTTCCGGCGGTGTCTCGCGGAGTGAACGTGCTCTCCACGGGAGAAAAAGACGAGGATCGACCATGACTTGCGCATGGTTTCGTTACTCGTGTAATTATCCCAGTCGTCCCACTCCTGCCTACTTGCCAAATTCGTCAAAATTGTGATAATCGGAAAATCCGACGCCCGATGTGGGTGTCCGGATAAGACAGAGAACCCTGGGCGTGACGATTCTTAGTCGATTTATTCTTCGAAGAATCCGCAAAATGCCCAGAGGCCTCAATCCAATTGATCGAGTATATTGGAGCAAACCCGTCGAGTTCGGTAGTGGGTCCGATCTCGGCAGCCGGTTGAGTTCGCCATCACCCCAAAGATCTTATTGAGAGGAGATTGCATCCGATGAATTCCCGCCGTCTGTTGAGTCTGGCTAGCGCGACGGTTCTGCTGGGTGGTCTGTCCTCGGCAGCTTTCGCTCAGTCCCCCCAGGTTCCGGGCAAGGTTGCTCCTGCTCCCCAGGCTCCTTCGAAGGTTGAGCCGGCCCCGGCTCCTGCTCCCCAGGCCCCGTCGAAGGTTGCCCCGGCTCCGGTCGTGGCTCCTGCTCCCCAGGCTCCTTCGAAGGTTGAGCCGGCCCCGGCTCCTGCTCCCCAGGCCCCGTCGAAGGTCGCCCC